>Ga0114920_10000097_pt1 | contig 40939 bp, 36 predicted proteins | sample ChitaG_FD_88683 | JGI IMG/M metagenome (GOLD analysis project Ga0114920, IMG submission 88683) | Deep subsurface microbial communities from South Pacific Ocean to uncover new lineages of life (NeLLi) - Chile_00310 metaG | ecosystem: Environmental > Aquatic > Marine > Oceanic > Sediment ...
GAAAAGCTGGTTCCGGATGGATAACAACATGCCCACAGTGGCCTTCCATGACCTTGTCATCCATCCCAGAGATGCGGATCTGGTAGCAGGAACACATGGGAGAAGCATCTGGATTCTTGACGATATCACTCCACTCCAGCAGCTGACTTCCGAAGTGATGGATTCGGATGTTTTTCTATTTAACAACCGGGTTGTGACCAAATGGCAGAATGTTTCCATCGGGCGGCAGCCCTCATTCTCTAAGTTCCGGGGAGAAAATCCGCCGCGGGGAGCCTTTATTCACTACTGGTTGAAGAATTCCCCTCAGGAAAAAGTAAAAATCACTATTGAGGACCTATGGGGGCAGAACAAAAGCGAGATGACCGTGACCGGAGAGAGAGGCATCAATCGAGCAAACTGGAACATGCGGTTTCCTGTACTGGAAGAGAAGGTCCTGAAATTTAAAGACAGGCTTGTCCGGACTATGGATAAATTGGCCGGGATGGTCAAAACTGAGACGGAAAGGGAAGAAATCAACACGTTGATAGAGGCAGTGAAGACAGATAGTTCTGAAAGACGTTTGAGTTCGATTCACCGGCAGCTCACAAGAAATTTTTCCGTCTACTCCCAGGGCTTTGATCTTTTCGGGCCCTCTCTTCGGCAGCCCGAAGCGGCGGCTGGTGTGTACAAAATCACCCTTTTGGTCGATGGCAGGACACATGTGGGCCAACTCAAAATACGCAATGACCCCCTGTTGGATCTATAGAATATTCTCGGGAATTTCCATCGAGGCTGTCAGGAGACAGCGCTTTCTATCCGGCTTGTCATGAGGCCTCCTCTGTTTGGACGCGGTCTTCAATAATATTTTCTCCCAGGTTGTGTTCCAGCATTTCCCGTGCGTTTTTCAGAGTCGTTGGTGTGATATGACTGCCAGCCAGAAGCCTGGATAATTCTTCGACACGCCCGTCGAAATTTAATTTTTTTGTTGTCGTGAATGTTCTGTTATGTAAAATATTTTTTTCAATTTTGTAATGGTGTGCGGCAAACGAAGCAATTTGGGGAAGATGTGTGATGCAGATCACCTGGTTGTATTTAGCCAGAGCTTTTAATTTTTGAGCGACAAATTCAGCCGTTTTTCCACCAATTCCCGCATCGATTTCGTCGAAGATCAGCGTTTTGTTTCTGTCGCTTTCCTTTCCAATCGATTTAAGAGCCAGCATGATCCGCGAGAGTTCACCTCCGGAGGCAATCTTGCGGAGCGGTCTGAGTTCCTCTCCAGGATTTGGACTGATGAGAAAATCGATTTCTTCGTTCCCCTTATCTTTTATTTTGTCTAAATTCTCTTCATTATAGGGAAAGGAACGGAAATCAATGCGAAATTCTGCTTTTTTCATACCAAGCACGGAGATTTCAATTTTGATTTTCTCCTCCAGTATCCTGGCATGTGCCTGTCTCAATTTTGAGAGTTCCTCCGCTTCCTTTTTGTACTCTTTAAAATGGCTGTTTATTTGAGAGGCCAGGTCTTGCAGTTTTTCATGATTTGATTCCAGCTCTTTTTGTTCTTTTTTTGCTTTGTCCAAGAAAGAGAGGATCTCTTGAATTGTGGATCCGTACTTCCTCTTGAGCTTTTCAACCGTGCTCAATCGTTCTTCAATTGTGTCGAGTTTCTCCGGTGAAGCCGTATGCTTTTCTTTGAATTTGATGAGGAAATCTGTGAACTCGCTAATAGTTACGGAAAAATGATTAATTTCTTCGTACACATCCTTAAACTCTTTCCCAAAATCGAGAAGATAATTCACGGCGTTTTGAAGTTTTCCCAGTTGGGAGGAGAGGGAATTTTCGTTGCTGCTTGAAATAAACAGTGCATCCTCTAGATGTGCGCTGATCTGTTCTGCATTCTTGAGAATATTTCTTTCTTGACGTAGACCGTCTTCTTCATCAGAAACAAGACCTGCACTTTCAATTTCCTTGATCTGAAACTCCAGGAAATCCATGCGCTGTTCTCTTTCTTTTCCTCTGGATTCGAGTTCTTTTTTTTCTCTCTGAAGCCGCCGTATGTCTTGAGCCAAGCGAGCCACGATCTCACGAAGAGGGAGGACACCGGAGAACACATCGAGGTAATCGAGCTGATACTCGGGTACTCTAAGAAAAATGTGATCGTTCTGACCGTAAATATCCACAAGACCGCTTCCAGTTTCTTTCAGCGTCCTGATGGGAACGAGTGTTCCATTGAGATATCCTTTTCCCGGTCCGTGCTCGCTGATTTTGCGATGGATCAGAACGTCTTCTTGGGCATCCGCCTGGAAAATGGCCTCTACAGATGTCTCTTCCTTGCCTGTGCGGATGATGTCTGTAGATCCCTTTCCACCAAGGATCAGTTTGAGACCTCCAATAATGATGGATTTTCCAGTTCCAGTTTCTCCTGTCAGGATCGAAAAGCCGTCCTGGAACTGGAGCTCAATGTCTTCAATGGTGGCCAGGTTTTGTATGCGGAGGGATTTGATCATTTCCTTATTTTGGTGATACGGACCGGTCGGAGAGCCTTTTCAATATTAACGCGACCGTATCCGATATAGTCATCTACTCCGGGAAAAAGATCTTGATTGACGTCATCGGCGGAGTACCGGATGATGTTCATAATATCCCGGCCACTGAGATCGGGTTTGAGGCTTTTAATGAGAGCGGCCAGCCCTGCGACTTGAGGAGAAGAAGAAGAAGTTCCGTATCCATAGGCATAGGGATCGACATCAAAATCTCCCCATACTTGCGCAGGATACCAGGTGGGAACACAGCCCAAAATCCGTTCTCCGGGAGCGGCAACATCGACTTGGGGACCAGTATTGGACCAGCTGGCATGGGCATCGTTATAATCCGTAGCCGCGACAGCCAAACAGTACGAATCGTAGGCGGCGGGATAGAGCACTTCTGAGGAGTCGTTCCCTGTAGCCGCGATCAAAACTACGCCTAAAGAGTAGGCATATTTCATGGCGTCTTCCAGTGCGGATGAATCGGCATCTCCTCCAATGCTGAGATTGATGATATGGGCTCCGTTGTCGGCAAGCCAGCGGATGGCTTCAATGATATGGGCATACGAGCCGGAACCTGTGGCATCCATCGCTTTGGCTGGTAGGATTTTGCAGTTCCATGCCACTCCGGCAATCCCGATACCGTTGTTCGTTTCTGCAGCAGCAAGGCTTGCGATGTGTGTGCCGTGTCCGTGGTCATCCGTGGCATCGTCGTCGTCGTTGACAAAGTCTTTTCCTCTCGAGACATATTTGTTCTGCAGTTCCGGATGATCAAAGTCGAGTCCTGTGTCGATAAATCCAATGATCACACTGTCTTTTCCAGTCTCCTCTTCCCAGCCAGAAGGAGCATGGATATCAGCGTTCTCTTTACCCTGGGGACTTCCAGGAACATTGCCGATTTTCTGACCGGTATTGCTGAGAGCGTACTGCAGATAAAATAGGGGATCATTAGGAGTCGTGGTGATATGGGCAATGTAATTGGGTTCCGCATATTCGATGAACGGATTCATATTCATCAGATAGACCATTTCCTCAACGGATGTGTATTCCGGGATTTTGAGCTGATAGATATCCAGTTTGGGAATAATCTTTATTGGTTCGGATTGGTAGGCCGTGAGGGCCATCCGTCTCATGTGTCGAGATAGAGAAGGTCTGAATTTGACCAGGACTTGACCCGAAACAAAAGATTTCGCTTCGTTTTGAGGGCCGGTTTTCAAGGAGTTATGGAGATTATCCGAAAAATTAACAGGACGATACTTATGGAGTTTTGGCCCTTCGATTTTTTTCTGGGGGGCATCTGCAGAGATAGTGAGGAAAAAGAGTGCAAAAATGAGTCCGATGATTTTCCATTTCTTCATGGAGTCCTCCGATTTTGAGTTTGTATGAGATATTGAATGGATATCATTCCACCAATATCCACTCCTCCGTCATAGGGCATAACAGACAGGGCTCCCTTCACCAAAAAGTTCGAGGACACTTCGAATTCTGAGCCAGCAGAAAATGTGAAATTGCTTTTACCGGTTATTTTTTTTTCTTCGGTTCCAAAAAGGTCCTGGATGTCCTGATCCATTGTGAATGTTCCCCAGAGCTTGCTGTATGCAGCACTGATATAAGGGTACACATAGTTGAGGCCCTCATAGCGAATGGTGGGTCCGATTTGAGCGCGTGTCCAGGTGGGTGATCCGGCGACTGTTCCATCGACATTTAAGTCAGGCATTTCCCATTCGTTATTGAAACCATAATAATAGACGAATTCCCCATGGAGATTAATCTCATATTCGGACAAGTAAAAAAGCCTTTTGTTGATTTCGGTTCCAACCAATAGTCCCTCAATTTCTGTGACCCCTAATTCTACAGAGAAGGGGAGCTGTCTGAATATGAGGCCGTCAAAATTGGACAGCGAATACCCAAGGATGATATGGATTGAAAATCCGTCAAAAATATCAATTTCGGTGTTTGTACCGAAGAGGTAAGATTTGAGTTTGGATGTGTTGACGTCCTCGTCCCATCCAATCGTCAAGCTAAAATATTCGGCGCTCAAACCGGGTTTCACAATGATCCTTTGATCTAGGTTTTGTTCCTGTAGTCGTTGGGCAAGGGACAAATGTGAGAGACTGAAGAGAATAAACAAAACACTGAAAAGATGTCTTTTATGTGTCATACAAGCCTCCGCTTCAATTTTTTTTCCATTTACTTTACAGCTTGCTTTATTTCAATCTCCTGCATCCGCTTTGTCGCGCGTTTTATATACTTGCTTTCAGGATAGTCGGTGATCAATTTTCGTAAATAGGGAGTCGCCTCTTCAAATTTATTCCATTTAAAGTAGGAGTCTCCGAGAAAAAAATAGACCTTGTCCATCTTTGAAAAATAGGGATAATCCGTCAGGATTCCTATCAGTCTGATCGTGGCTGCTTTAAGAGCGTAGACTTTATAATAATGAACACCGATAGTTAGGATATGGGCGGCCAAGCGTTCTTCGCACTCTTTAATTTTTTCGCGGGAGTCGGCCACCTGTTCGCTGCGCGGGAAGTTCGTCACGACTTTTTTAAATTCTGACAGCGCTTGTTTTGTTTTTGTCTGATCTCTTCCTGGGGAGAGAGCTTTTCTAAAGAACGTCATGGCCAGTCGATACTGGGCGTAGGACGCCGAAGGACTGAGCGGGAATAATGTAATAAATTCTCTATATTCTGAAGCCGCAATGATCATACTTCCTTCGTCTGCCTTTCCATAATAGGAATCTGCAATGGCCAGTTTTGCTCTCTGCGCGTAGAAACTTTTTGGGAAGGAATCGATCACTTGCCTAAAATACACGCGCGCTTTTTCCGGATCTTTTTTGACATACTGTTCTCCCTGTTTGAACAGGTTTTCATCTGAACTGGCCATTTCCGGAGTGATTTCTGTCTTAGTCCCCCGGCAGCCCGTGCCGATCATAACAATTAAATAGGCAAAAATAGTTATAAAAACTGCTTTCTTCATGTTCTTATTCCTTTTTTAATGTTTTTATATGCTGGAGTAGAGGTTATGAATCCATTCCCATTCCCTTTCCAGGCCCTCTTCAAGTGGGATTTTTGGTGAAAAATCCAGATCTTCTTTTGCCTTATTGATATCGGCATATGTATGGAAGACATCACCTCTTTGTCGGTCTTCCTGCTGGAGGAGAACTTTTCTCCCTGTTATTTTTTCCAGCAGTGGAAAGATTTCTTTCATTTCCTTTTGGTTCCCACCACCGACGTTATAAATCTCTCCGGCTTTTCCCTTTTCTAATGATTGGACATTGGCGTCAACAATGTCATCAATGTATGTGAAATCCCTTGTTTGCTTTCCGTCGCCAAATAGTGGAATGGGCAAATTATTTTTCATTGCTCTAAAAAATTTGTGAAAAGCCATGTCCGGCCTTTGTCCTGGACCGTAGACTGTAAAAAACCTCAACGAGACAGTGGGAACGTTGAAATTTTTAAAGTAAAGCTGGCATAGATTCTCGGCTGCCAATTTTGTGACTCCGTATGGTGAGTAGGGAAGAAGTGGGCTGGATTCGGTCATAGGGAGTTCCGGGCACAATCCATAAACAGAAGAAGAGGAGGCATAGATGAGTTTTTGAATGCGGCTGTCTTTGGCGGCCTCTAACAGCTTTTGAGTCGCCGAAATATTATTATCTGTATACACTGAAAAATTCTTCCCCCAGCTTGATCTTACACCAGCCTGAGCTGCAATATGGAAAACGTAATCGATATCATGGAGAAGAGCGCTTAAATCGATATCATTGAGATTGTCTGAAATTAGTCGGAACCTGTTGTGGTTTTCAAAAGGATGGATGTTTTTGTCTTTCATCCATCTTGAATAGTAGTCGTTGAAAGAGTCTATGCCGGTGACCGAAAATCCTTCATTAAGGAGCCTCTGGCACAGATGTGATCCGATAAAACCTGCTGCTCCAGTGACTAAGCAATTCATGGTGTCTCGTATCGATTTATCAAATCTTTCATCTTTTTGAGAACATTCTGTGGATCCTCTTGTTTGAAAATGCCCGATCCTGAAACAAATAGGCTCACTCCGTCCTGGATTAGAGGTTCCATGTTTTCCAGTGTAACACCGCCGTCGATTTCGATCGGGATGTCCAAGTTTTGTTTCTTCAGGTATTTTTTCAACCTTCGTATTTTTTCGCGGCTGTGTTCGATAAAACTCTGTCCTCCGAATCCGGGGTTAACCGACATGATAAGGATATAATCGACTTCTTGGATGATATCGTTCATGACCTGAAGTGGAGTGGCCGGATTGAGAGCAATCCCGGCCTTCTTGCCCAAATCTTTGATGTGAGTGATGTCTTTGTGGAGGTGGATTGAGGTTTCAGGATGGATGGACAGCCAGTCTGCGCCAGCCTCTGAAAACAAAGGGATGGCTTCATGAGGATTATCGACCATCAGGTGAACATCGAGGGGAAGGGATGTTTTCTTTTTTAGAGCAGAGACGAGTTGAGGACCAAATGTCAGGTTGGGGACAAAATGACCGTCCATGATGTCGACATGGATCAGATCCGCTCCTGCCTCCGTGATCATGTTAACGGAATTTTCGATATTCAAGAAATCGGCAGCAAGAATTGAGGGGGCGATTCGGATTTTCACTTGCTTACCTCCAAGGTGATGAGAGTTCTTTTCTTGATCGGAAAACCTTGTTGTGGCGTCTGATGGATGATGATTCCCGCTTCAAGTTCTCCGTACGGCGCACGGCGTGTGTCACCCACACGGAATTCAAGATTCTCCAGCCATTCAATAACAGGTTCAACCTGCCACCCTAAAATATCGGGCATGATATAAATATCTTCATTTTTTCCTTGGCTGACCAAAAAGCTGACTCTGGATTCTCTGCCGACATCCGAACCTTCCGGGGGATACTGGGCAACAATCCGCCCTGCGGCATGCTTGGGTGTAAAAATATGTGATATTTTCCCTTTCCGCAGACCGGCTTCTCTTAATAGGGGATTGACGGATTGTTCCATTTTGTTTACCAGCTGGGGAACGGCCACTTTTTCTTTTCCCGAACTCAGAATGACCTTAACCACTCCATTCAGTTTGAGTTTTGAATTTTCAGGGGGATCTTGAAAAATGATTTTTCCCTTCTCGATACTGTGATGCAGCTGGTATCCGCTCTGGACAACAGTCAGTTTTTTTTTCGCGAGATCAGACTTGACCTCGTTGAATGTCTTACCAATAAGATCCGGTAGATTGACCACTTCACCCGAGAGGGTAATGCGAAAAGAGGTCACGGCGCTCAGGAGAAAAACGTCAAGAATGAGAAGCGTGAAAAATACGGGTTTATATATTTTTTTTATCGGCATAACAAAATTTTGCAGCCATATCTTAACTGATATCTATACCACACATCATAAACCAAGTAAACCTTAAAAAAGTTTCCCCCTCGAGGAAAACCAACGGGTAGAGGCAGAACACGTAAGGGTTCCGTCCGACTCCCTGAAGGGAAAAAATTTGCTGAGAGCAGTTCTTTTAATTATAATGGTTTTTCTAATAGGTATGGAGGAAAGATAATGGGTGAATTTTCAGATTTTCGAAGCGATACAGTCACGCATCCTACTGCAGAGATGAGAAAGGCCATGGCTGAGGCCGTTGTCGGGGATGATGTTTTGGGTGATGATCCCACCGTACAAAAACTCGAGGAACTGTCCGCAGAAATTTCAGGGAAGGAAGCGGGTTTGTACTGTCCCACCGGCACCATGGCCAACGCCATTGCCGTAAAGGCCTGGACCCGAGAGCTGGAAGAAGCCATCGTAGAGGCACGTTCACATATTTACAATATGGAATCAACGCATATGACGTTTATTTCAAGGGTCACTCCTCGCCCCATCACCTCAGATAGAGGGGCTATGGATCCAGAGGTTGTAGAGCAGAATATTAAGATAGCCTCTGTCCACATCCCGCAAACATCTCTTATCTGCGTGGAGAATTCGCATAACAACTGGAGTGGAGCTGTAGTCCCCATGGACAATCTGAAATCTCTCCGTGAGGTTGCGGACAGACACGATCTCAAGATCCACTTCGATGGAGCACGTGTTTTTAATGCTTGTTTTGCCTCTGGTGTTTCCATCAAAGAGTACGCGGCCATTGGTGATTCGATCATGTTCTGCCTGTCCAAGGGACTCTCTGCCCCTGTAGGATCAGTTCTCCTCGGACCAAAGGATTTTATAAATTACGGCCGCAGAATAAGGAAAGCCCTGGGAGGAGGAATGCGTCAAGTAGGTGTTCTTGCTGCTCCAGGGATAGTGGCTCTAAAGGAAATGAGAGACAGGCTGCATGAAGACAATGCACGAGCCAAGAGATTGGCTGAAATGATTTCCGGCTTTCCTGGAATAACACTCGATCCTGGTTTCGTCGATACAAACATCATCATTTTTGGATTCGACCACCCCAAATACACCATTCCGGAAGTTTTGTCCGAACTAAGAGAAGAAAAGGTTTTAGCTCTGGCGACGACTGGTGGAATACGGTTTGTTACCCATAAAGATGTGGACGATAAAGACTTGGAAAGGGCCGTCAAGGCCTTTCAGAAGTTATTGACCTGAGTCCTGGTCTACGAATAAAGAGAGCGCGACCAGCTCTGCAATATCCCAGATCTTAAGTTCGTTTTCTCTATCGGTATTTTTGATAGCATCATCGAACATGGTCACACAGAAGGGGCAGGCTGTGGCAATCCATTCGGGATGTGTCTCAAGTGCATCTTCCAGACGCTGGATGTTGATGCGTTTTCCGATTTTTTCGTCCATCCACATCCAGCCTCCTCCCGCTCCGCAGCACAGGGAGTCCTTTTTTGATCTCTGCATTTCTTGGAGTTGGAGTGAAGGGATAGAACGGAGCACATCCCTTGGAGACTCGTATATACCGCTATATCGGCCGAGGTAACAGGGATCATGATAGGTCAGTTTTTTATTTAAAGGTGAATTGAGAGTGAGCGCTCCTTTTTGGATCTGATCCTCGAGAAAAGTTGCATGATGTTTAACTTCAGCCTGGAAACCAAGTTGTGGATATTCATTCTTAAGTGTGTTGAAACAGTGGGGACATGTCGTGATTATCTTTTTAATTCCGTACCGTTTAAATGTTTCGATGTTCGTTTGGGCAAGGATCTGATAAAGGTACTCATTGCCGACACGTCTTGCCGGATCTCCACAGCATCCCTCTTCCATCCCTAGGATTGCGAATTTTATTCCGAGATGATTCAGGATTTTAGCCATGGCCAATGCGACTTTTTTGTTGCGGTCATCATAAGATCGGATACACCCCACAAAGAACAATAAATCCAGATCTTCTCCTTGATATTCAGCCATGATGGGAATATCCAGTTCTTGGATCCAATCGGCTCGCATGTCATGCCCCAAACCCCAGGGATTGGAATTTCTCTCCAGGCCTTTGAAGACTGCCGTCAATTCCTCGGGAAACTGACTCTCCATGAGCACCCGGTAGCGCCTCATATCAATGATTTTATCGATGTGTTCGACATAGACAGGACAGTGGTCCATACAGGAGCGGCATGTCGTGCAGGCCCAGAGCGAGTCTTCCTCTATGACTCCCTTCATCAGTTCGACCTGGATTTCTTCCGGTTTTCCATCTGCTCTTGACTGAAGGAGCTGGGGCGCTCTTATGTGCATATGATCCTTGAGATCTTGAATCAATTTTTTTGGCGAAAGGGGTTTTTCTGTCAGATAAACTGGGCAGTGATCTTGACACCGGCCGCATCGTGTGCATGCATCCAGATCCATCAGCTGTTTCCATGTGAATTCTTCGATCTTGGCTACACCAAAAGTTTCGGCGTTCTCATCTTCCAGGTCTATAAAAGACAGGGCGCCTTTGGTCTTAAAACTGCGGAAAAACATATTCATTGGCGAACTGATAACGTGGAACATTTTCGAGAAGGGGATATAGGCGATAGTTCCGAGAACGAGAAAAAAATGGATTCGGAAAACAATTATCACAAGAAGACTTTGTGCTTGAACTTGGATGCCGAACAGCTGGATAAAACGAGAAAAAACATGCCCAATCGGGGCCCAAGACGAAACCTCCTGGCCGATCACATTCAGCTTGAGGCTTTCCAGCAGCAGTCCTGTCAGAAGGATGGCCAGGATGAGAAGGAGAACAACCAGGTCTTCAGGCCGGTTGTCCAGTCTTGAGGGGCGAATGACAAATCTTCTGATGAGAAAGAGCACTATGGATATTATGGCCAAGAGGCCAACAAGGTCTAAGAGCAAAGACAAGATTTGAGCCGGGGTGCTCGGCAAGGAATACATGACCTGTGTAAAAATTATGACGGCTAAGGGGAGGAGGAAGCCTACAAAGATAAAAAGATGGAGAAATCCCGGGTACCTGTCCTGCACTATCCTCTGGTGGAATATCCCTTCAACAAAAAGGGCTTTGAGTCTGTCTTTGGTCAGACCGGATCGATCTTCGGGAGTACCCACAGACCACAACCGCATGCGCCGTCGGATGCCCCAGATAAAAATTCCAAGGCTAAGGAAAATAATAAATATATCGATAGTCTTAATCATTTTTTTCCGGGAGCCAGGAGAACATCATGGCAGTTTAAACACTTCTGATTTTTTGGCAAACCCTCAAATTCTCGAAAATGACAGTCCTGACATTCTACGATTGTGGGTCTATTTGTACTGTCAGTCATATATTCATGTCCTGCCGAGCGATGACAATCCACGCAGCTTTGTCCTTCATGGACATGCTGGCGGTGGTTGAATTTGATGATGGTCTTTTTGAAAGTATAGCCATAATCGAGAACAATTTCGTGACAGGATAGACACCGTTCTGAAGTGAGATTGTCGTCGGCAAGATATTCTGGCGGGACTACGATATGGAGGCTGGAATGACAAGCGAAACAACTTGTTTCTTTGGAGGGATGTCCTTTTGAGTCTTTCCACAGTTGAAAAATTTGTGGGTGACATTGTTTGCATGCCTGCTCGTGTCGTGTGGTATATCTGGCAAGAGAGAGGACAACAAAGCTGCCTCCGAAAAGGATGATCAGGACGAAAAAACTCATGATTATCCAAAAAGGACGCTTAAATTTTGTTTTTGACATTTAATGATCTTCGTTTTTTCCTATTTGTTGAGATACAGCATATAAATTTCGGGGGAGGTTCTCCCTGGGGGAAATCCTGCGAGCAATATACGGTCGCCCGAGCTGCTTAAAATCTTGGGGCACCAGAATGAAGGGATTCTTGGAAAGTCCATCGGTGCCATTCCTGCAGCATACCCTTCCGTATTCTCGTCAAAAGCCGTATAATCAATCCCAGTTTGTGTATCAAATATTTTGCCTGTATATCCCTGGAGATAGGCAATAAAACGTCCGTTTCCAGACATATCAAAAAATTCAATTCGAGAACCCGATGAAGTTTGAAGATATGTGATGTCTTGACTGTCCTCTTGGAAAAGATATGAACCGATAGCCTGTTTCTTCTGTCCAGTGTAGTAAAATAATATCTGATGACCATCCTGGCTGATATCGGCCAGGCTGAACCATCGGTCCTGGAAGTTGGTGATTTTAGTCAGGTTTTCTCCTGTCCAATCCATAGAGTAGAGATCATAATCGGTCTTTTTTGAAGAGGATTGAGCTCCAAAGATTATTTTTTGTCCGTTTCCGCTCAATCCAAAGCCCCATCCACCTCCGGTGAGAGGGCGCATAGGAGGATCTGTCCACGTCCATTTCTTTTCCACAAAATCAGGAGCTAAGAGTGTTTGTTGTTTTTCTGTTGTCGTGTCGAGTACAATGATTCCACTTGGATTTCCATACCTGCTGGGTCCGTGGTGCCCTTTGACAACACAGGCAATCCGGCTGCCGTCGATGTTGACCGCATAATAGGACAGCCTTTCCCAGTCCGTACTTAAAAATTCATCAGATTTTAAATCTTTTCCTTCTAGAGCTTTTATAGGGAATGGAAAGAGCTTGAACGAAGTACCATCTGTGTGGACAACGGCTAAATAGTGATCAGGAATGTTTAGCGGCTCCCCAAGGCTCAAAGAAAAAACAGCTATCAGTCCGTTTCCGCTGAGTGTAGGGGGTTTTGTGCCGACAAATAGAAAAGAATCAACAAATGGTGGAGGGGCGGGCCTTGTTCCGCTTTTGAACAGTTCTCTTTGTTCTCCAGTCTCAACGTCCAAGATTTGAACGCTTTTAGTGAACTTTTTGCCGTCTTCGATTTCCAGAACATAGAGAACCTTGTGTCCCAAGTCACTCAGACAGGGATAGTGAACGGAATTATTGTCTGAATGTGTGAGCCTTTTTATAACACCATTAAACACAGAACCTCCGGCTTGATTGGGAAAAATGGTCAAGCTGAAAAGAAAAACAACACTCAATAATGGTATGATTTTTTTTGTCATAGCTTCATACCTCCATTCATAATTTTTCGATCTTAACAGAAGTATCTTTTGAGGCGAAAACACCACTTGAGGGATCTGCCTCCCCCCTGATGAGCTCGTTCGTGTTGATGCCTTTTCCTTCTTTTTTCCACCACAGAAGAAGAGTATCGCGGTCACTGCTTTTGAATTTTTCGGCTTTGGCTATACGGCCTGTGGCCGTATGCCCGAATCCTTCAGCGAGCGCGACAGATTCAGGATGAATTCTGTCTGTCACTAAAGCCCGTACGACAAGCGAAGCACTCTCGGATGAGATACGAAGCGGATCTCCATTTTGAATGCCGAGGTTTTCGGCCGCCTTTCTGTTTATCCATAATGGATTGTCATGAGAGATTTCCCTGAGCCATTTGGAGTTCATGGTTCCCTTGACAAAGAAACCGGGTTTATAAGTCGTGAGGGTGAATTCAGTTTTCTTTTTTAGAGAGTCAGCAGCCTGATAGCCTGGGAGGATGGAGAGTCCCTCCTTCTCTTTATTTTCTGATTTAATATGGATCTCTATAGCTTCGGTTTCGATCCAGAATCCATCCCTTTTAAGGGTTTTGATACCTCCAGAGGCCGCTATGTCTTGTATATGTTCAACTTCCTGAGAGTAAAATTCTAGAGAATTTTTTACCGGGAAGCTCCGGCCTACCTTTCCGCCAATCCTTCGTGCCCATTCGATACAGACATTTCCGACTTCTTTGGCTTCTCCTCGGGGTCGGAAACTTGGATCGAAAACTTTACCTACATCAAAATCAGGAGACCTTAATATTTTTGCCGGACTTTGAAGGGATACGACCGGCTGCCTCAAGCTGAGCACAGAGATTTGATCGAAAGATGGACCGTGTTCTAAACCCCAACTTTCGAGATAGGTAGCAGCTGGCAGAACAAGATCGGCCAGCATGGCTGTTTCCGTCATATGTGTGTCTAGGACAGCCAAGAATTTTACTTTTGTATCGTCCTCGAAGTACTGCCTAATCAATGGAGTATTGGGTTCATCAAAAACTGGATTTGCTAGGTAGGATAAGTAAAGGTTGACCTCCGTGCTGGATTCGGCGAGCTCTCTGGTCCCATTGAGTATCTTTGTGTTTTGGCTACCGGCTAAACGGGACGATATCGGGTGAGAGGAGCGGGAGTAATACAGTCCGCCTTCTTTTTCCAGATTTCCAACCAACCAATTTAGTAGAAGAACACTCCGAACATTCTCCACTCCGTTCTTATGGTCTGCAACGCCTCCACCGACAATGGCAACTGAGGGTTTGCGTGTGGCAAACTCAACAGCAATATTTTCGATGTCGGAGGCTTTGATACCGCTTTCTTCTTCAGCCATTGAAGGAGGAAAAGCAGAGAGATGGGATTTTAATGCCGATAGAGACGTGTTGGTTCTTCTTGAGATGAAGTCCGCGTCAACAAGATCGTTCTTGAGTATTGTGTGAGCCATAGCCAGAGCAACTATTCCGTCCGTACCGGATTTAACCGGAATCCATAGATCGCTTTTTGCGGCGGTCTCCGACATTCGAACATCAAAGGTGATAAGTTTTGATCCGTATTCCACACGGGCTTCCATCAAGCGGTTGGCCAAACCAAGGAAGAGGTCATGATGAGCAAAAGGATTGGCCCCAAAATTGAGGAGGGTTTGACTTCTACCGATATCCGGGATCAGAGTAGGGACTCCAGTCATGATCCTGCAGGCGAGATTTATGTTCCTTCTGTTTAGAGTGGGACGGTTTATAATAGAGGGGACCTCCATGATCCGGATGAAACGATCTAGGAGCAAATCTGACTGTCCCTGGTCTATAACGAAACCAAAATTTTGTTTGTCTACATTTGATTGGACTATCCGGGAGATCATCATGTTGTGGGCTTCATCCCACGTTATCCTCGTCCATCGGCCTTCCCCTCTATTCCCGATTCGCTTCATGGGGAAAAGCAGTCTTTCAGGATCATTAACGAGATTCAATCCCGATATTCCCTTGGCACAGATTCCTCCTCTGTTAACAGGGTGAGAAGGATTTCCGAGAATCTGGACACAGCGGTCTCCATCTAAATACGCAAGGATACCGCATCCCGCCGGACACAGTCCGCAGGTTGTCGGGATGGTCCGCAGTGTTTTTAGCGACGTTCGAGAAACGGCTCGTTTGGATTTAAGAGAGGAGTGAGCGTGCAGAGCTTTTCCATCCACAGCCGTACCGGCTAAACAAGCTAGGCCTGTCTTCATGAATCGACGTCTCGAATAACAAACTTTTTGCATGCGTGTTACCTCTATATCAACGGGATGAATTCTCCTCCCAAAACGACAACATATCTCATGAAAAAGATACCAATAAAAACAAGGATCGAGGCGATGATCACTGTGGTCAACGTTCTGAACCTTGGAACGAACAGCAGAAAAAGCGGAACAATCTTTCCGAGGAGGTTTTCTATAAGTAAAAACATAAGGCTGAATTTTCCGAAGAGGATTAGATGAGCGGCGGCCTGTGCATCGGCGTGAGAAATAGACAGCACAATAAGGTCGCATCCTACGAGAAACAGATCAAAAACTATCGCCCATGCCAGCAGTTTTCCCATACTGACAACTAAATCCCGGTTAATAGATTTAGATTTAGAAAAAAAACGTTCTTTGATGCTGTAGACCAATATTATTAAAGCGATTCCGGAAACAATGGCTGATGCAAGAAAGAGGATGGGCATCAAGGCTGTATTCCAAAGGGCCCGGGCTTTCCCAAACGCCAAGATAAAACCCGTATATCCATGAACAAGAATGGCTAGAGGAATACCGATAAATGCAAAGATCTTGGTCAACCGGTTCTTTTCTTTAAACATAAAATAGGCATAAATGAGACAGTTAATCGGGTAAAGTATGAGGAGGAAGGAACCCCACGTGATAGGGGATGACAAATTGAAATAGGCAAAGAGGTGCCAGGCTCTTTGAGGCATGCCTATATGAAAAAGGAGAAAAAGAGGGGCGATGACCAGAAGAACAGTGGCGAGAACAACGCCTATCCGGCCGATGGGCCTAAACTTTTCCATGCCAAAGCCGTAGGCAAGGGTAGAGAGGATGAATGATCCAGCACTTAAACCAGTTAAGTAAAAATAGATGGTGATAAAAATTCCGAAAGCTTCCTGCTGAAACGTATTGTACAAGACTTGGCTTTCCACTTTACTCTCTCTTATTCCTCTTTTTCTTTTTTTGCTTCGACGGTGCCGATATCCAAATCGATATAAAAAGTATGAGGAGAAGTTCCCATTTCAGGTTTGATCACTTGAACGGCATTTTTTGCTATGGCCTTAGCGATGTCACTCTCGGGATCGTTCCTGTCCCCGAACAGGATGGCTCCTGTGGGACAGGCTAGGACACAGGCCGGTTTGAGCCCGGCATCCACACGGTGATGACACCAAAAACACTTTTCCGCAATTTTTCTCACCGGGTGGATATATCGGACTCCGTAAGGGCAGGACGCCATACAGTATCGGCATCCGATGCATCGGTGTGGATCGATATAGACGATCCCGTCCGGACGTTTGATTCCAGCGTTGACCGGACAAACTGTGACACAGATGGGTTTTTCGCAGTTATTACAGACAATCGGCAGAAAATATTCTCTTGTGTTGGGGAAGCGGCCTTTCTCAGTTTTTTTAACCCAGCTCCTCCAAACGCCCAAGGGAACATCATTTTCGCTTTTACAGGCAACCGCACAGGACGAGCAGCCTATACATCTACGCAGATCGAAGAGCATAGCCAGTCTTTTATCCGAGTTCTTTTTCATTCTCTTCCTAGGGCTCCTCGACCTTGTCTTGTTCGGTTTTAGTGGCTGTTTCGGTTTCGCTGCTGTCTGTTTTCATAGTGTTTACCCAAGCGCTTATTTTCTGGATGAACTTCTTACGAGTTCTCACCCCAAAAAATACTCCCAGGCCAAGAAGAGAAAAGATGGCCAAACCGCTGCCCACATAATTGAATCCAACCCACCGTGCGGAATCGAGGTGGATAGGGCCTAAAATTCCGTCCACTTTTCTGCGGACATCATGACAGCGGGAACAGTATTCCTTGTAGGCCCGTTTGGGCCCGTGTGCAGAATCTTCATAATGACAGGAGATGCAGACGTTCATATCAAATTTTTCGGATAGATCACCCTTGCGGTGTCCGGATATTTTTCCAAGAGACATCCCCTTGAAAATTCCCTTGACTTTAACTTCAGTATGACAGATTCCACATGTCTTGCCGATGTTTGTTTCGTGAATAGACGACTCCGGATTATCGTGAAGGAGGACAAAATGTTTGGTATGACAGTCATAACATTGAGGGAGAGTTTTTTCAGGTGTCACATTTCTGTATTCAAAATGTATATTTTTTGTGAACTCTTCCTCTTCCTCTGGATGGCAGCTCGCGCAGTCAACCTTTTTGAAGCCTTCTCTTAAGTGGAGAGAGGGGATGGCTTGAACATGACAGTCAACACAGGTCATCCCGATTTTATGATGAAGGTCCTGAGTCCATTTTAAGGGATCGACGTGGATAGAACGTGTGCGACCATTTCTGAGGGTCTGAGAGATCTCAGGCTTTTCATGGCATTTAAGACAGTCTTTGTCAGGGTAGCTATCGAGGGACTGCAGAGAAGAAGGATGAATGGACAAAACAAAAAGGATAAAAAATATAAATCCAAAGGATTCAAGGATTCTCGGATTCAAGGGTCCTGCCAACTCTTTTGGAGGTGATCCATATTTTATAAACACAATTGCCTCGAGGAAACAGAATTTGAACATAACAACCTCATGTTGTCAAGATGATCAAAAGGGGACGACAATTCCCCACATAAATTTGTAGAATATGTCCTTGTTTCCCAGACGGCTTTCCCCGATGTCCTTCCAGATGCTTGAGCCAAGGGATATCTCCAGGAGTTTGAAGATCCGGATGCGGATGAATAAAGTGGCCGTATAGGTCTGGCCTGATGCAAACAGATCGTCGGTCTGTGCCAAAATCTGGCAGTGGATTCCCAAACGGTTTTCATACCAGTATCCGAGTCTTATTCCGTATTCTTGCTGCACTTCTTCTCCGGACATATCGAGATAGCTCCTCTGGTTGGTATTATAGAAGAGCCAGGTGAAGGGTTCGAAATAAAAGGACCCTGTTTCAAAAGGAATCCCAAAGCCGACATAATTGCGGTTGAGAAAATACATACTTTGACCTCTCCGGCTTTCATGATCAGAATCATGGTTGCTGTCATGCCCGATGAAAAAAACGAGATTGTCGAGAACCTTCTGTCTGATGGAAAAATGCCAGTCAAACTTCGTTCTTTTATGTCCGTCATCGTGAGTGACAAGTTGTGCGAGAAATCGTGTCGACGGTGTAAAATGAATGATATTCTGGAAACCAAAATTCCAGCGGTCTATGGATCCGGACATGTCGTTGAAACTGGGAAATGTGCTTGGAGACTGGAGATGTCCAAAAAACTCTCCGTGAACCGTGATTTTATTTTCCTGACTCAGGGCGTTTTTTTCAGACTTAGGCCGGTAGATAAAGATCTCTTGGGCAAAGGCATTAGTGAAGAGACTCAAAGAGAGAAGAATAAAAAAAGCCCCCAGGACTATTTTTGATTTAAAATTCATAGGCTATTCCGAGACGAAAGACACGTGGGGATTGGATTTCTGTTGCGAAGCGGAGAGGGAATTCCAGACTTGTCCATTCGTTCTCTTCTGTCGCCAGAGATCTGTTTGTCATATTGAAACCATCTAAAATGATCCGCAACCTTGATGTCCCGATGTTGAAAAATTTTTCGATTCTTATATCAATGGTTCTGTTATACTCGTATCTCGCTTTCCCCCGTGGATGGGCCTGGATATAAAAGGGACCCTGATTCATTCCTGTGACGATGATTTTTCTCGAGAAAGGCTGGCCGTCGTAATACTTGATGATACCCGAAAACCTGAAGCCTAGAGGAGCCACATAAGTCAGCCCGAGCCTTCCTGTATAGCCTCTGTCGAATCGTGGATTTCCTTCAGAATTGATAAGTGTATTCGGGTTATCATAAAGGATTCCTATAACACCGTCATCATTTTCCCATTCCGAATTTCCGGGATTTGTCAAACAAATCGCATTGACGGCTGTCAGGGACAGGAAGAATGTCAATCTTTTGCCGTATCTTTTCAACAAGGTCATGTCGAGACCGTAGTAATATGAAACTCTTGTTTTTTCACCGGCGTTGGTGAGAAGATAAAAATCTTGCCCCTGGCTTTCTGGAATTTGGTTGTAAACAGTAAAAGTCAGATCATCATGTGTGCCTGGAATCCTGTCATCTCCAATATCTTGGAGTTTTACCTCTTCATATGAAGTGTTTGGAACTCCTGTATTGGTTGTTTCGACCAGGTTTTTTGTTCTTCGGTAAAATCCTGAAAGAGTGAGCGTCCAGCCGGGCCCAAAGGAGTTGACGTAGGCGAGAGAGAGTTCATCGGTAAACGGCCGTTTGAGATCCGGATCGATCTGTGAATAAAAAGGGCCTTCCCTCCTGAGAAGGATTCCCGTCTCATCGGATTGAAAGATATTGTCTGAAGACTCATCATTCCAAGCATAGATTTCTCCACCGAGGGCGTTGGGATTTCCATATGTGAGATAGTGAAGGGGGAGTGTGTGGAAGTATCGTGCCGCAGAGAATTTAATAACGGAAGTCTTTGTGCCAGTCAGGGGTATTGTGAGACCGAATCGAGGAGAAAGGTTGATCCACTCGATGTTATTGTTTGGTTCGGCGGCGGCCGGTGCGTCTGGGATCCAACCTCTACTCGCGGCTATATTGAGCCCGAAATACAGAGAAAATAAATTGGAAAAAGTCAAGGCTTCCTGGAGATAAAAATTTAAATGATAGGCCGCTTCTTTGTGGTGGACCGGAGTATTGAATAGTGCAATTTCGAGAGGCTTGTTATTGAATGTATAAAGATGCCTATTGTTTTGAATAGTGATGAGCGAGGATGCAGAGGCATATTTCAGCTGGAATCCATACTGCAGCTTGTGCAGGACTCTAAAAATGCCGGGCAGCAGAGATTGTCCCCGGAGCATAAAACTCATCGTTTGTCTTGTGTTATCGGTTCCAAAAGGGGCAATGCCGTTGGGTTCTCGTGTGAATATATCGGCCGTGTAATCGGAGGATCCGCCGGTCTGGAAATCAGAATGTTGATCTCCAAATGCAAAGCTAAGACCTGCCTGCAGGACATGTTTTTTCCCAAGACGGCCGTTCCAAACCAGCTGGAGGATATTGTACAAATCTTTTCTATTGTTTGTTGAGGAGAAAGGAATGTCTCTCCCAGCGCCATAGGAAGGTGAGGAAACGATCTGTCCGGTCCAAAGAAAGCGAAAATAACTTTTGGTCATCTGGTATTTTAAGCTGAATAAACCTGCGATCACCGAGCTTTTATCTGTCGTGTCGAACTCGGCCAGATCTCTTCCTATCCTGTAGACCGAGGCCACGGTTGAAAAATTGAGTTTTCCCGGAACGATTGGTCCGGAAATTCGGATATTTCCATCTGTAAAATAATCAAAGGTATGGCTTTCAAAAATCCCTTCTCTTTCCACAAGAGGAGTGATGTTCGTACTCCGGAAGCTTTTCGGAATAAAAAATGTGCTGAGACTCCCTGTGAAGCTGGACGATTCTTCCCTTGTCATAAGGTTAAAATGTCCTCCTGGGGACAGTGCAAATGGCGGATGTCCGGCGTTGATGAGTTGGGAGTACTGGAAACTGAAAAAATCCGGGTAAAAGAGGGGCATCCCTGACCAGAATGGATCGGTCACATCCATTCCGTTGAGCAAGTAAACGTTCTGTGTCCATGAGCTGTTTCCACGCGCACCGAACAAAGCCGGGCGATCTCCCCAAAGACCTCCCACGTCGATGCGATTGGTTGTCGCGGAGAGATCCTGGTTTTCAACAAGAGACCAGACATTGTGAGCCGATGGGCTCGAATGGATTTGAGACTCATTCAAAATGGTCTGATACACATTGCTCGTATAATCGATGGTGGATATCCGGGGTGCAGCCTGATTAACCGAGCTGGCTGAAAGGACAACAGCGACATAGAGTGTCTGAGAAGGATCCAACAGTATATCTTCCAAAACTTGAGACTGGAGGTTTTCTTTCTCAAATCGAATGGAGTATCCGCCCGGAGGGAGTCCGGTGATGTGGAAAGCCCCTGTTTCATCGGATTGAAGAGATTCCTGCCAATCCTGCTGGTGATGTGTGAATTGGATAAGGACCTGAGAAAGAGGTTTTTCTGCAGAATCCTGGCATAAACCCCAGATTGTGCCAAAATCACTTGCGAATATGGAGGAATTTAAAAATGAAAAAAAGAGAACCAGAACAAAAACATGATATTTTTTATAGAAAATGCTTCTCAGCTTTTTACTCCTCAATGAATAACCCAGGTTTAATGTCAGTCTCGTTATTTATGACTTTTTTACTCTCGCCTGTCAAGAATTAAAGGAAAACAGTACGCTTTTCCTATTTCCGTGATTTCAGGAACGAGTTCTGTAAAGATGATGGAGAAATCAAGTAAGATGAAATCTGAAAAGGTGGAAGCGCTCCACTCGGATTTTTAACGCCATTCCCTCATCGTTCCTCTCGGCACTTCCGTAACTCCGCCCCTTTGCTTAATGCATTACATATATTCTTTCAAGAAGACGCGTTCCACTTTCCGTTTTCATTTCCCGTGCTCAAACATACTCAGTGGCCGACACAGTCGGCTTCCCTCGATAAACAACTCGGTAAGGCTAAATCCTCGGATGTCGCTTTTTCCATCCTTTTCAGATTTTTTCTTCCGTGATTTCTCCATCATCTTCCCAGAACTCTAAAAAATCACGGAAATGGGGTTCCGTCCGGCTCTAAAATAGATTTAAAAGGGGGACTTTTCTATATAAGTGGGAAAGGATATAATACGGCTACTATTAAGAAAAGTAGGGAACAATGGATGAAAAATGTGATATTGCAATTTTAGGAGGCGGACCTGGTGGTTATGTCGCGGCCCTTCGCGGCGCTCAACTCAAGAAAAAAATCGTGCTTATTGAGAAAGATCAAATTGGAGGGACCTGCATGAACCGTGGGTGTATCCCAACAAAATATCTTCTCCATCAAACTCAAATGCTCAGAGAGCTCAAGGACAATACAAATATAGATGGACCTCTTGAGACGCTAAAGTTGAATTGGACCAGGGTTCAGGAAGGAAAAAGGAACAGAGTGGAAAGGCTTGTCAAGGGCATTGAATTTCTCTTGAAGAAAAACGGTGTCCAGATCATACGTGGTAAGGCCAGGTTAAAATCAGAGAGGGAAGTGATTGTCCAATCCGAGGAAGAAACAAAAATTTTTGCGGATAAAATTATTCTGGCGACAGGAAGTGAATCAGCCAGTTTGCCGTTCCTCCAGCCAAATGGGAATGAAATTATCACAAGCAGGGATGCCCTTGAACTGAATGAGCTGCCTAAACGTCTGCTGATTGTTGGAGCCGGGGCTATCGGGCTGGAGATGGGGACGATTTTCCAGAGAATGGGATGTGATGTGACCATCCTGGAAGTCATGCCGACGGTGCTTCCGGGTATTGACCGAGATATGGCTGTCCGGTTGGAAAGGCTTTTAAAGGCCCAAGGACTCAACATCAACACGCAGATAAACATTGAGAAATGTGATCTGACTAAAGGGGGCGTCAAATTGGAGGGGGCAAATCTGAAGACGTTGTCCAGGTTCGAGTTTGAGACCGATAAAGTTCTCCTTGCAACAGGGAGAACTCCGAATTCTGACGAACTCCGGGAGATAGATGCACGACTGGCTTTTGATCCACAGGGATTTTTAAAAGTCGATCTCAACCTTGAGACAGGAATTCCCGGAATTTATGCCATCGGGGATCTTATTGGAGGAAAATTGCTGGCTCACAAAGCGTCCCATGAAGGCATCATTGCCGTTGAAAACGCTTGCGGAAAAACGAGGGCAATGAATTACAGTGCTCTGCCATCAGCCGTATTTACGGAGCCAGAATTTGCCAGTGTTGGGATCACAGAAACTGAAGCCAAGGATAGAGGCCTCTCTGTCCGTTCCGGGCTTTTTACTCTCCAGGCAAACAGCAGAGCTTTGACAATGAGTAAAATGGATGGAATGGTCAAAATTTTGAGTGATTCTGAAGAACGGATATTGGGAGCACAAATCCTTTCTCCTCATGCCAGCGAAATTGTCATGGAAGTCACACTGGCCATACACAATGGGCTCAAGCTGCGCGATCTCTCTTCTGCTGTTCATATCCATCCGACGCTCTCCGAAGCCGTGATGGAGGCTGCGCTCAAGGCGAATGGAGAAGCCATCCACATGCTCAACACTTGAATCCTTGAACCCTAGAATCCTCGAATCCTTTGCATATCTCGATGGGATAAATTGAATTATTTATGCGGTTGGTTTATCATGAGTCCTAAAATGGAAATCAGAAACATACCGGTATGGAATGAGGGTAGTAGACATTGATATCCCGTAGAGAATTTCTTAAACGGGCTGGTGTGATTGGAGCGTCTACGGCCTTAGATGGTTCTGTATTTCAGTCCTTTCGGCCGCCAGAAAAGAACATAAATCAGAGCACATCGCTCGATCATGAATATCCTTTTCCGTATGATTCTGACTATTTCGAGGCTTCTGAAAGAGTCGTCTTTCTCAATCCTGTGCGGGCCAGTGTCAATATTCTTCCGAAAGAAGGGAAGAGCCTGGATATTAAAATGTTTATCGAGCAGGAGGACAGGATCCGGATACAGCAGTACAAAACTTTCAGTTTTTACGGGGTGAATGACAGTTTGGACATCCCGTTCCACAATCTCTACCGTGATCCTTTCTTTACTTATCGAATCGAATACAAGGAGACACAGGAGGGAACCTGGAAGTCAACACCAGAACGAGTGGTCAAAACTCCGATTGTGTCTCTGGATGAAAGACAGATTGAGGTGATTTTAATAGGAGATGATCACATTCCTGACGATGCGGACAGTCCGGGAAATCCCCTCCAGGACGAAACGTTAAGACATCTGAGGTTAACCGGAGAAGCGATTAACTATTTCCTGAAAAAAATTCTGGCAAATCCCCATTTCATCCCTCAAGGCCAAGAGCGTCACCTGATGAATGCCTTCTGCATGGCCAGTATGCTTCACCATATCTATCTCCATGAGAGCCCTGATTTCATTGTAGATTTAGGCGACCACCTAGGAGGATTCGGTCACAAATGGGAAGGGCTTGGGCTCAAGAATCAGCATAAAGTGACGGCTGAAGAAAATGATGCCTATGTAAAGATGTTTCGTATAGCCACACGGAAAGTTTTTTCCGCCGTATCTCCGACAATCCCCATCTACTGGACTTTGGGAAATCACGATGGAGAAGGCGGATTCTTGAGTACTCGCGTTCCCGCGACAAAGTATCGGAAAAAATATTTCAAACTGCCTGGAGCAGCTGAGGGAGGTTCCCCCGATGAAAATTACTACAGTTTGTTTTGGGGAGCTCGAGAGGGCAACTCCTGGTTAAGGGAAGGCCGGAAGGGGGGAGCACAGTTTATTGTGCTTGACAGTATGAGGTATAACACCGGACTGCCCCGGTCTCCAGAAGACTGGACTATAGGGGATGTGCAGAAAGAATGGCTGACACAATCCTTAAAGTATGACGCGGACTGGAAATTTGTTTTAGATCATCATGTGCTTGGAGGCTGGCCGTCAGGCTCAAATGAGGAAGACACAAGTTATTCCTATGGTAGAGGCCCTCTCTTCAATGCCGATGACTATACGGAATTTGTCAAAGATCCCAATCTTGTGGAACAGGTCGCCCTGACAAAGCTTATGGGAGACAATGGAGTCGATCTCAATGTTTACGGCCACGATCACATCTTTACGGCGAATGAGATAGACATACAGAGGACAGGAAGAAAGATGTATGGTCTCTGTGTAGGAACCCCCAAACATATTGGAGAGTTGGATTGGTATAAAGGAGATTATTGGAAGAGGTTCTATGGTAAATACGGCCAGTACTGGGGGAGTGCCACACAAGCGGATTTTTGGGGACCTTCGGGTTATACAAAGCTAACAATCACGAAGAGCTCGGTGAGAATCGATTATATCCGATCAGCGATCAACCATCCCTATACCAATATTCCACAAAGTACGAACATAGGCGATACAGTCCAATCCATTCTTATTTGATGTAGCCAAGAGCTTTGAGCATCTCTTCCACATCTTTGCCGATCTTTACTTCTTCTTTGCTGCGCAATATATTCCGAGAGAATTCATCCAATTTTTTCTTAAGTTCAGAAATTTTACTATGCTGAGCTTGCTCTGAATAAATATCGGTCTTCTCACCAAAATCATTCTGGAGGTCGTAGAGTTCATACTGCTGGTCTTCTGGAGTAAAAATCAGATGCCAGGGATATTCAATAATGGCAAACTTTTCTTTGACCGCTTCGGGTTTGTATGTTTCTTCGAAAATTGAGTACCGGGATTTCTTTTTTAGTTTGTTGAGATTTCTTCCCAGATAACCGGGTATGTTTTTAAATTTCATGGTATCCATGACCGTCGGGGCGACATCAAGAAGAGTGACATATTCTTGACTGACCGTATCCTTTTTTGAATGAAGAGGATTATAGATGATGAGGGGAACATGCATATAGACATTCTGAAGAAAATGAATATGCCCCACATGAGGATCTCCGAAATAATTCCTGTATTCGCCCAGGCCTTCGCCATGATCCCCGACAACCAGAATATGGGTTTTATCCATGAGATCGAGCTCTTTTAATTTTAAAAGGAGTTTTCCGATCTCACCATCCATGTATTCGACTTCAGCCTTGTACAGTTCTTTTGTTCTCTCTATCGAGGGGGGATTAGGTTTTCCTCGAAATGTCATGTTGATCTGACGCGGCGCAGAAAGATTTGTAATGGCGATCATTGCGTTTTTTTTGAAGAAATGGGTTCTTCTTTCTTGACGGATGAACCAGCCCCAGAACAGGTCGATGTCGATAACCTTGTCTTCGGGAGGCACCGAAAAATCAAGCGTTTCGAGCCTGGCGAGGAATCCCTCCTGGTCTTCCATTTCGTCATTGACAATATCGAACCTGACCACATTTTTTCCGGATTTGAGATGGAGTTCGATTTCGTTTTTTTCGAATTTTCCCAGGTTGTATGTCCCCACCACTTCGTCATTAAGATAAATAGTCAGCTCTGCGGGCATTCCCGGGGGGTAATAGGGATCATGAGGGTCCGAATAGTGCACCCACATAAAAAATTTGCCCTCCTCTTTGCTGTCCAACCAATCGAATACGCTTCTGTTGACTTCTTCAGCGGTCAGATACCATCTGTTTTCGGGAAATTCGTCTCGGTATACGTCAAAACCCTCAGCAAGCCCAAACTGAGATTTGAGGACACCTAGAGAAATGAATGCGGACGTCTGGTAGCCATTTTTCTGGAACAGTACTGGAAAAGAAGGATGTTTTTTTCTTTCTGATATGATTTGTCCATTGTTGTAGTTCTTTATTACATGGGGAGGCTCAGAGAAAAAGAGGGATGCGTGAGAGGGGAGTGTGATGGGGATGAGGCTGAAACAGTTTTCATACCGGGTTCCCAGTTGAGCCAAAGAATCGATATTTGGGGTGGACGCATTTTGGGGACTGTAGGCACTGATGTAGTCGGCCCGCTGTGTATCCAGAGTGATGAGGATAAAATTGAGATCCTCTTTAGGCTTCCGGCAGCAAAAAAAACAAAGGAACAATACTGAGCAGGAAAATAAATAAAATAAACGTGTAAAAATTTTCACTGAGAATGTGCTTTTTCTTTTATAATACAATTTTTGATCTCTTCTTTACCGGCCATTCCTCGAGAAAACGACGTCTGTAATAAATATTATTAAAAAAAAAAAAAAATATGTCAAAATGTTTGCATCTTTCAAAATATTTTTATACAATCTATCCCTTTATTAAAAGCAAAATGGTAGAAATATTATTAGTATTCGTTGTGTTCGGGCTCTTGTCATTCATCATGGTCATGGTGAACAAGATCCTCGGGCCCAAAAAATCATCCCCCATTAAAGAATCGCCGTTTGAGTGCGGAAGCCCCTATCTTCAAGATTCCATTTATCCTGTTCCTATCAAGTATTATCTTGTTGCTTTCCTTTTCCTTCTCTTTGATATCGAAGTCGTCTTTTTCTTTCCTTGGGCGTTGGTTTTTACGAAATTGGGATCTTCTGCCTTGCTCATTATGTTCGCCTATGTCCTCATCCTGGTTGTCGGATTCATTTATGCCTGGAAAAAAGGAGCTTTTCAGTGGGAAGAATAAAGCCGAGACACCATTATCCTGAAGAGCGAAAATATAAAGGCGGTTTTTTTACGACCAAACTGAATTATGTTATTGGGTGGGGAAGAAAATTTTCTATTTTTCATTACCCGTTCATAACTGCATGCTGCGGAATGGAATACATGTCGGCCGCCTGCGCTCACTGGGATTTTGACCGCTTTGGCGTCGGGATGACAACTTTCTCCCCTCGTCAATCAGATATGCTTTTTGTTGTCGGGACAATTTCCCATAAAGAAGCTCCGGTACTTCGGACTGTTTATGAACAGATGTGTGAGCCCAAATGGGTTATCGCCTGTGGAGCTTGCACTCTTAGTGGTGGGATTTACGATAACTATGCGGTCGTGCAGGGAATCGATAAAATTATCCCCGTCGATGTGTTTATTCCGGGGTGTCCCCCGCGTCCGGAGACAATCCTGGATGCCATAGAAAAGCTACAAGATAAAATTCAATATCAACAACAAGATTGGCGATGGAAATCAAAAAAGTAATCGACGAGCTTAAAGTCAAATTTAAAGACGACATTACGGAGTTCTCTGTGCAATTTGGGGATGATGTCATCCGAGTGAAAAGAGAGTCCCTGCTGGATATCGTCAGATTTCTCAAAAAGACACCCCATAACTTCGTTATGCTTTTAGACCTGACATGTGTGGATTACATGGGAGAAGAGCCGCGTTTTGAGATGGTCTACCACCTTTATTCCATAACGAATAAAACTCGCCTGAGAATAAAAATTATATTACACGAGAATGACCTCAAGATAGATTCGTTGACTCCCCTCTGGGAAAATGCCAATTGGCTGGAAAGGGAAGTCTTTGATATGTTTGGTGTTCATTTTAATGGTCATCCGGATTTGAGAAGACTGTTTATGTATGATGGATTCGAAGGTTATCCACTGCGCAAAGATTACCCTCTGCGCAAACGCCAACCGATTATCCCTATGAGATATGAAGATGCCGACTAGACTGCAAAAAGAAGCCAACAAAGAGAATCTCCTCATCAATATGGGGCCTTCTCACCCGGCTATGCATGGGACTATCCGGATCATGCTGGAGCTGGATGGAGAGAAAATCCTCAATTCAGAAGTCGAAGTGGGTTATCTCCACAGGGGATTTGAGAAGACCTGTGAACACAAAACATATTTCAATCTCCTCCCGTATACCGACAGGCTCAACTATGTGTCTCCCTTGATCAACAATCTCGGTTATGTGATGACGATGGAGAAGATGCTTGGCATCGAAACCCCTGAACGGTCGCAGTACATCCGGGTGATTTTGTGCGAGCTTTCGAGGATATCCGACCATCTTACTGCTCTTGCCGCCATGACCATGGAATGCGGTGCTTTTACAGCTTTTCTCTATTACATCCAGGCACGTGAAGAGTTGTGGAATATTATCGAGCAGACAACCGGTGCCCGAATGACAACATCCTATATCAGAATAGGAGGAGTGCGGGCCGATCTCCACCCCGATATCAAAACGCAGTTAGAAAAGGCCACAAAAATCAACCGTAGGGTTCTCAAAGATAATCACGGACTGCTCGATAAAAACAGGATCTGGATTGACCGGACTCGAGATGTGGCTGTCGTCAGTCCCAAGATGGCTGTCAATTACGGATTTACAGGGCCATGTTTGAGAGCCTCGCAGGTTAACTACGATGTGCGAAAGGCTCAACCTTATCTAGTGTATGATCAACTGGATTTTGAAGTGCCTCTGGGTGATAACGGGGACAATTATGACAGATACCTGGTCAGGATGAGAGAGATGGAGCAGAGTTTGAGGATTATTGAACAGTGCTTGAATAAAATACCGAAGTCCGCAGGGCCTGAGGAGCTCATGACAAAAGGCCTGGAGCCCGCAGAAGCCATCAAAGCATCCAGGAAAAAACGTGTAGAAGACACCATAAAGCTTTCACCAAACCTCGAAGGGTCCGAAAAAGTCAAATACCCGGGCATTTTGACCGGGGATAAAAAATACATCGTACCGCCTAAGGAAGACACCTATTCGTCCATCGAAGGATTGATCAATCACTTTAAATTCTTCATGAAGGATCACGGGATCAGGCCGCCAAAGGGAGATGTTTATTTTTCTGTCGAAGGTGGAAGCGGAGAAGTTGGGTACTACATTGTATCGGATGGGACAGACAAGCCTTACCGGCTTCATCTCAGAGGGCCCTGTTTCCATATCGTCTCAGCATTGGAGGAGATGATCAAAGGTCACTATGTCGCCGATGTCATCCCCACTTTTGGTTCCATGAACATGATCGGAGGAGAGTTAGATAGATGAGCCTAGAATTCTCGGATAAGATCAAAAAGGAAGTGTTGGATATCATAGCGCGTTATCCGGAAAAAAAGGCCGCCCTCCTTCCTGTCCTTCATGTGGCTCAGCAGGAATTCGGATTCATCGGTGAAGACACAGAGCGCATGGTGGCCGGTCTCTTGGATATCAAACCTGTCCAGGTTAGAGAAGTCGTCACATTCTATACTATGTACAATCGCCAGCCTGTGGGGAAATACCATATTCAGGTGTGTTCAAATCTGACATGCTCTCTTCTGGGGGCCGAAAGTTTGATCGATTATCTCAAGAAAAAATTCAATATTGGCCTGGGTGAGACCACGGAAGACAAAAAATTCACGATTTCTACCGTGGAATGCCTCGGTGCCTGTGAGCAGGCTCCCTGCATGATGGTGAATTTTGATTATTATGGGGATTTAGACGAAGGAAAGATAGACAAAATACTCGATAATTTGAAGTAAAACAGTGGAAGAAAAACTCTTAACCAACCTTTTTGAAATCAAGGATTCTTTTACAATCGATGTCTACCTCGAGCATGACGGTTATAAAGCTGTTGAGAAAGCCTTCCAGGAGATGAATCCCGAAAGCATCCTTGCCGAAGTCAAGAATGCCAATCTAAGAGGAAGGGGAGGGGCAGGTTTTCCGGCTGGTGTCAAATGGGGTTTTGTCCCCAAAGATGTGGACAAACCCAAGTATCTCTGTGTTAATGCCGATGAAGGAGAGCCCGGGACAATTAAAGACCGTTATATAATGACTCACGATCCCCACCTCCTGCTGGAAGGCATTATCATTGCTTCATACTGTGTGGGGATCAACACAGCCTACATCTACATCCGTGGCGAGTATGAGAACGTTGCCCTTCGTCTGGAAAAGGCGATAGCCGAAGCCAACGCGAAGGGATACCTGGGAAAAAATATCCTGAATTCAGGCTTTGACTGTCAAATCTATGTCCACCGAGGAGCAGGGGCGTATATTTGTGGTGAAGAAACAGCTCTCCTGGAATCACTGGAAGGAAAAAGAGGAAATCCGCGTCTCAAGCCGCCCTTTCCAGCGCTCGTAGGCCTTTTCCAGAGTCCAACGGTTATCAATAACATAGAAACACTCTCCAATGTTCCTAAGATCATCCTTAACGGGGCGGATTGGTTTGTTCAAACGGGACTGCCCAAAGACGGCGGCACGAGGATTTTTGGTATAAGTGGGATGGTGCAAAAGCCGGGTATATATGAGATGCCTGTGGGAACGAGCCTCAAAGATATCATATTCAAAGTCGCCGGCGGAATGAAGGACGGCAAAAAATTAAAAGCGGTCATTCCAGGAGGCATGTCGGCACCTATCCTGACCGCCGATGAAGTTGACATAACTATGGACTTTGACTCGCTTGCCGAAGCGAAATCCATGCTGGGTTCGGCGGCTATCATCGTTATCGATGAAAACACCCCTATTCTGGACGTGCTGAAAAAAATCACAAAATTCTACTCCCATGAGTCCTGTGGGCAGTGCACGCCCTGCCGTATAGGGACAAACTGGATCAACAAAACCGTCCAACGCATCGCTGAAGGACAAGGCAAAATAGAGGACATCGATAACATCATTCGGCTGGCATCGAACATTTTGGGAAAAACACTGTGTCCAATGGGGGATGCCGCAGCCATGCCGATACTCTCCATCGTCAATAAATTCAGACAAGAGATTGAATCATATATAGGAAACTGAGAAATCGAGATGGTCAAAATTTTTATCGATGAGAAACCCCTCGAGGTAGAAGAAGGGATCACTGTCTTTTCGGCTGCCGAACAAGCCGGGATTGAGATCCCGCATTTTTGTTATCACCCGGCCTTCGCCCCTGAAGGAACCTGCCGTATGTGTCTGATTGAAATTGAAGGTGTGCCTAAACTCGAATTGGCATGCGCAGAGGTTGTCAGGGATGGGATGAAAGTGTCGACGAATAATGCAAAGGTTGTTGAAGCCAGAAAAGGAGTTTTGGAATTTTTGCTGGCTGACCACCCCATGGATTGTCCTATCTGTGACCAGGCTGGGGACTGCAAGCTGCAGGATTACTATGAACAATACGGGATGCTTGAAAGCCAGTTCAGCGAAGTCAAAGAAAAAAGAGACAAAAAGAGAAAAATTGGACAAAAACTCATTCATGATCAGGAAAGATGTGTTCTCTGCCGCAGATGTGTGAGATTTACGAGGGAGGTTACAAAGACACAGGAACTCGGTGTTTTTGAACGGGGAGTTCATGCCGAAATCAATATTCTTGAGGACCTCCCGGTTGATAATAAATACTCTGGGAACCTGGCTCAGATCTGTCCCGTAGGAGCTATAACAGACCTGGATTTTCGTTTCCAAACGCGCAGCTGGTTTTTAAAGAGCGGAGATTCCATCTGTCCTCTCTGCAGCCGAGGCTGCAGCATCTCGGTTGATTCTCATAGGGGATTTTACCGTTTTAAGGTTCCGAAAAGGGTTTACCGTATACGGTCCCGGAGAAACGATGATGTCAACGGTTTTTGGATTTGTGATATCGGCCGGTACGGTTACGGCTATATCAATGAAAATCGTTTGGGGCAAATTCTTTCAAAGAATGACCGGAACGAGGCCATAAATTGGGAGAAAGCTCTCAACATGCTTTCGGAAAAAATGAAGAAAGTTCACCCCATGGACAGAACATCGGGAGCAGTTCTTATTATTAATCCCTGGCTTACGAATGAAGAACTTTTTCTTATCAAAAAATTTCTTATCGAAAACCAGGAATTTAAGAATGTCTATCTCATCGACATTCCGGATGGAGAAGGGGACGACTTTCTTATTACGACCGAACGGAGTCCCAATAAACGAGGTTTGCAGGAGCTCGGTGTGAAAACGAAGTCTTTGTCCTCGGACAAACTTCCTGAAAAGATTAAACTCGTTTTGGCATTTAGTCCTCCCAATATCGATGCTGAAGGCCTTGCTTCCGTTAAAGCTGTTTTCGATTTAGCCGAGACAAAAATACTTTTTACATCTCATGAAAATGACCTGTCTAATACGGCGGATATGGTTTTCCCGACGGCTGTGATTGCGGAGAAAGAAGGCTCTCTGATCAATATCGATGGAGTGCTGCAGAAATTTTCTCCGGCATTGGAAGCCCTGGGAGACTCCCGGCCGGAATGGCAAATATTGATAGAGCTGGCTAAAGAAATCGACACCAATTATAAATACTACAATCAATTCTCGTCACCTGAAGCCATCTTGCAGGAAATGAGAAAAGAAATTTCAGATTTTGGGAAGAAAAGTGACTGAGCCAATAGATATTCTTATTGTTTTTATTAAAATAGTTATGGCCATGATGTGGTTTCTCATACTGGCTCTCTACTTAACCTGGTTAGAGAGGAAAGAGAGTGCCGTGATGCAGGACCGCATCGGTGCCAACCGGGCCAATATTTTTGGTTTTCGAATTATTGGGATTTTCCAGCCGTTCGCCGATGCGATCAAGATGTTTTTCAAAGAGGATTTTACGCCGAATTTTTCCAAAAAATTCCTGCACAATCTTGCCCCGTTTCTTTCTTTTTATTTTGTTCTGGTCACTATAGCCACCATTCCTTTTGCCGGAGATCTGAAAATAGGGGAGAAAGTTATCAAGCTGCAGGTGTTGGATCTCAACATCGGGATTTTGTTTGTCCTCGCCATGTTGTCTCTATCCGTCTACGGAGTCATTCTCAGCGGTTGGGCTTCGAACAGCCGCTGGACGCTTCTCGGTGGACTCAGGGGAGCTGCACAGCTTGTGTCATATGAAGTGGCCTTGGGTTTGTCACTTGTCGGATTGGTCATGATCTATCCTACATTGAAGTTTTCCGCCATCGTCGAATCTCAGGGAGTGCTTTTGTTCGGATTTCTTCCCAAGTGGGGCGTTGTCCTTCAGCCCCTGGGTTTTATTATATTCTTTATGGCGGCCATTGCAGAGTCCGAGAGAGTTCCGTTCGACTTACCCGAGGCAGAGTCTGAAATCGTGGGATTCTTCACCGAATATAGTGGGCTCAAGTGGGGCCTCTATATGTTCACGGATTTTATGAAGGTTCTGATCATAGGCTGCCTGCTGACCACCCTCTTTTTTGGAGGTTATCAGGTTCCCTGGCTGGCTGCGGATGGATTCCATTTCCCCTGGGGAGGAGAATGGCTGATGTCCAATGGGCTCGTTGTGGCCCTGCAGGTCCTGATTTTCAATCTCAAGGTGTTCTTTTTCTGCTGGCTGCAGATTCTTATCCGATGGACCTATCCCCGGTTCCGCTATGACCAGCTCATGGATTTTGGATGGAAATTTCTCGTTCCACTGTGTTTGATCAATATTGCTATTACTGGGATTATAATGAGTATTATAAAATGATAAAGCAGATTGGATTTTTTGTCGAAATCGTCAAAGGCAGCCTCATTACGGCCCGGCATTTTTGGGTGAACCTGTTTTTACATATCTTGAATCTCTTCCATATCAAAACGAAACGGAAAGGCGCCGCGACAATTCAATACCCCGATGTCAGACAGCCCATTGCCTACAGGCACCGCAGCATGCACCGGTTGATGAAGCATGAAAATGGAAAACCTCGCTGTGTGGTCTGTATGCTGTGCGTGACGGTCTGTCCCTCAGAATGTATCTATGTTGAAGCTGCCGAAGATCCTGACCCTGAAATTCAAAAATATCCTTCTCAATTTATCATCGATCTTAATCGGTGCTGTTTCTGCGGCTTCTGTGTGGAAGCCTGCCCCGAGGATGCCATCCGTATGGATACCGATGAGATCGAACTTGCCAGATATGACAAAGAAGAGCTGGTCTTTGATCTGGATAAACTCCTCGGATGACCGCTGACTCTCTCACTATTGGACAATTCCAAATTCATGGCTTAAGAGACGGCTTTTTCTGTCTTGACGGGGGAGCCATGTTTGGGGTTGTTCCTAAAACACTGTGGGAAAAAAAGTATCCTGCCGATGAACATAACAGAATCAGGCTGGGGCTCAATTCTATCCTTATCCGCACTGAAGACAACAATGTTCTCGTTGAAACAGGAATTGGTACCCATCTGGATGATAAATTCAACGACTTGTATTCCCTCGATATCCAACCCGGTCTTGTTGATTCCCTGAACGATGCCGGCTTGAAGAGAGAGGACATCGATTACGTTATCAACACCCATCTCCATTTTGATCACTGTGGAGGAAACACACTCATCAACAGCCAAGGGGAGATTGTCCCCACGTTTCCTCAAGCAAAGTATGTTGTCCAGAAAGGGGAATGGGAGTTTGCATGCCATCCAACACCCAGGGACAAACCCAGCTACATGGAGAAGTACTTCCGTCCTTTAGAGGGACACAAACAGCTCCAACTTGTTGAGGGGGATACACAAATCCTAGAAGGAGTCGAAGTGCTGCTAACTCCGGGACACACGGCCTTTCACCAATGTGTCAAAATCGAATCGGAAGGACAGGTACTCTTTTTTCTTGGAGACCTGGTTCCCACTTCCGGCCATGTGGGCCTCCCGTATGTCATGAGCTACGATCTCTTCCCTCTTGAAACCATGCAGAACAAAGAAAAATTCTATAAGCTGGCCATAGAAGAAGATTGGATTATGGCGTTCAACCACGATCCCGAATTCTTTTTTGGAAAGATCAAAAAAAAAGACGACAAATATATCTTCCTCCCTTGAACAATCCCGGTTAGGTAGCTTGATATTGAAGAGTTTTCAGTATATTCTGATAATCTGGAAACGTTGAATGGGTGGGTAACAATAGAAATGCAAGATACAAAAAACAGGAAAGACCGGCGTCAATATCCGCGATTTGAGATTCCGCTCAAGCTGCGTCAGACTGAATTATTTGGAAAAGAGGGTCGAGTTCAAAATATCAGTAGGGGAGGAATCAGGATTTTTGGAACAAAGGATATCGATGTGGGCACAATTCTCAAAATTGACTTTACTCTTCCAAACGGCGAGTGGATCATGGCAGAAGTTCTGGTGATTTGGGCAAGAGAGCGGCCGTCCGAATCCGTACTCAAATATGATATCGGCTGCAGGTTTACCGAAGTCATACCCGATTTACACCAACTCCTTCTTGAACATTTAGCCAAGATCTCTCCACCCGAGAAGATTAAAATTTAGACTTGAATAGGTGTGAAAAAATGCCCAAAGAAAAGAATTTTGGAGAACGCAGGAGTCATCTCCGGATGGGTAAACGAATTAAACTTCGCCCCTCATACGTTTTTGGACAGGACAGCATGGTGGAAAATATCAGTTTAGGGGGAATGAGGATTCAAAGCAAAAAAAGTTTTTCCCTGGGAGAAACACTGAAGATACAATTGTCATTAGAAGATACTAATTGGGCCGAAGCCAATGTGCGTGTGATTTGGGTTAACGAACAGAATCAGGATGTGTCCAATAGATTTGACATTGGCTGTGAGTTTGTCGACCTGCCCTTTGACATGCAGAATGAACTCTGGGTTCTTTTAGATAAAGACTCCCAGAGCCATTAGCTACAGATCTCAACTTTTGAATCCTAGAATCCTTTGCATCAACTAATCGGGAGAAGAACCGAAAAAACTAAAAATAATGGAGGATAAGATGTGCAATAACGATCTTTTCTGTGGGGTTAACTCCGCTCAATCAACAGATATCGCCGGAATGAGCGATTTAGAGAAAAAGCATACTCCGGTCATCGAAGCTCCGGGAACGGTCAAAAAGGAAGAAGCTTTTGTCGTCACGGTCGAAGTGGGAAAGCTTTTGACTCATCCAAACGAGAACGGACATTATATTGAATGGATAGAACTCTATTCCGGTGACACTTTTCTGGCTCGTACGGATCTGGTTCCCCGCCTCACGTCACCCAAAGTCAGTTTTAAGGTGGCCCTCGATCATGAACATGCCTTAATGGCTAAGACACGCTGCAACATGCATGGAGTGTGGCAGAGCTTTCCTCACCAGATCACCGTCGAGTAGAACATTCTTGAATCATTTTTTTAGGTAGACTCTTAGGGAGGGAATTGATAGACTTCTCTTCGTCCTTCTTAAAAAAAGAGATAGTGGATTGAAGATTCAATTTCTAGGCGCATGTCAACAGGTGACAGGCTCTTGTTTCTATTTGGAGATCGAAAAGCTTCGACTTTTGGTTGACTGCGGCCTCTTTCAAGAACGGGCCTATTTAAACAGAAACTGGGATCCCTTCCCTGTCTCTCCTTCCTCCCTCGATTATGTCCTGTTGACACATGTACACCTGGATCATGCAGGATTAATCCCCAGGCTGGTTCATGCCGGCTTTAAGGGAAAAATCCTGATGACAACAGCCTCGGGAGCTCTGCTCCCCGTTGTTCTTCTGGATTCTGCGAAGATTCAAGAAGAAGATGCCTCGTACAAAAGAAAGCGCCACAAGAAAGAGGGGAGGAAAGGCCCTTATCCGGTCATCCCCTTGTACACTATGGAAGACACAGAACAATCGATCCGTCTGTTTGAAGAAGTCCCCTATCAACAAACCACTCCATTGGATCAAGACGTTTCCGTTGTCTTCCATGATGCCGGACATATCCTGGGTTCGGCCATGGTGGAATTGCAGATTCGATTAAAACAAAAAACAATACGTATGGTCTTTTCGGGAGATATCGGTCAAAGGGATAAACCGCTTGTCAAGAATCCCACCGTGTTTGATTCTGCGGATTATGTTGTTATGGAATCCACATACGGGGACAGAGAACACGAAGATCCGGAAGATGTGGAAACCCAGCTTGAAAAAATTATTCTTTCTACGGTCAAGTCCGGGGGGAATATCGTTATTCCAACTTTTGCGATCGAGCGGGCTCAGGAGCTACTCTATCATTTGAGCCGATTGGTCAGGTTGGACCGCATCCCCTATCTCATGATGTTCCTGGACAGTCCCATGGCGTTAGATGTGACTGAAGTTTTTCTGCAGAACAAAGCGGAATTGGATGATGAGACATTGAAGTTGTTTGAAGATGGTCAATCTCCTTTTCGATTTCCAGGCCTGAAATTTGTCAGATCAACACAGGAGTCCAAAGCCATAAATCATATCCGGGGATCGTGCGTTATTTTGGCGGGATCTGGAATGTGTACGGGAGGCCGGATCAAACATCACCTCATCAACAATATCTCACATCCGGAATCCACAATCCTTTTTGTGGGGTATCAGGCCTATGGGACATTGGGAAGACTCATCGTTGACGGAAAGCAAGACGTTAGGATTCACGGTCAGACACACAAGGTCAGAGCGAGGATTGCCCAGATCGATGGATTTTCAGCCCATGCCGACCGTAGTGCTCTCCGTGATTGGTTATATGGTCTATCCTCTCCACCGAAAAAGGTTTTTCTCGTGCACGGGGAAAAGGACGCTGCCCAAAGCCTAAGAGACGATATTGTGAAGACAAAAGGTTGGGGTGTCGACATCCCTGAATATAAAATGGAATACAAAATCATTTAAGCGAGGTTTAAAATGAACATCAAAAAGTATTTTGTCGAGGATATCCCTCGCCGGAGGTTTCTTGAATTGGGTTTAAAAGGAGGGATTGCCGTTGCTGCGGCACCATCGATGATGATGCATTTATTATCATGCAAGGGATCGGCTCCCGTGAGTGCCGGGCTCGAGATAGACCAGGGCGTGCTGAACCGGACCATTCGAAAAGCCCTGGAGAAAGGCGGAGAATTTGCCGATGTCTATGTCGAAAATCGAATCTCAAGACGGATTATCATGGAAGAGTCCAAATTTAAAAGTGCCGTTTTCGGAATAAGTCAGGGGGCAGGCGTCAGAGTGATCTCCGGGGATAAAACCGGATTTGCCTACACCGATGAGATCAGTGAAGAGAAACTGATGAAGGCCGCGGAAGTAGCCTCCTATGTCGCTCAAGGGGCCGAATCCAAAGAGCCGGTGGATGTGAATTTAGCTGAGAGGTTGTCTTTTATCACCGTCAAACTTCCCCTTCAAGATATCGCCGATGAGAAACGATTGGAGATCATGCAGCGTGCCAACCAGGCAGCCCTGGACTATGATTCGCGGATTCAGATGGCTTCAATCAGCTATTATGATGAAGTCAGGGGGAGAACGATCGCCAACAGCGAAGGCCTTCTTCTATCAGATGAACTTCCCCTTCTGTTCTTTATTGTTCAAGCCATGGGTGTCGGAAACAACACACGGCACATGGGACGGGAGAGGTTGAGCCGTCACTCCGGTTTTGAAATGTTCGATGAGGTCTCTCCAGAGGATGTGGCTAAAACCTGTGCAAGGGAAGCGATTGCCATGCTCGAAGCCAAGGATGCGCCCGCCGGTATTATGGATGTGGTCATGCAGAATGGTTGGGGAGGAGTGCTCGTTCATGAGGCCGTAGGACATCCCCTTGAGGGAGATGGGATAGCCAGAAAAACAGGTGTGTTCACTGGAAAACTCGGTCAGAAAGTGGCCAGCGATGTTTTTACTATGATCGATGATGGGTCTCTTCCCAATTTTAGAGGAACGACAAATTTTGATGATGAAGGAACCCAGATGCAGCGCAATGTTCTGATTAAGGACGGTGTCCTTGTGAAATACATGACAGATATCCTCTCTGCGAAACAATTGAATATGGAGAGAACCGGAAACGGACGCCGTGAAAGTTTTCGCTACATCCCGATTCCTCGGATGACAAACACATTCATCGAAAAGGGAACAGACAATCCTGAAGATATTCTGTCTTCGACTCAAAAAGGCCTGTATGTGCAGAGCTTGAGTGGGGGAAGTGTCAATTCCACGACAGGAATGTTCAACTTCACCTGCCGAGAAGCCTACTTGATTGAAAATGGCAAAAAGACAACTCCAGTCAAAGGTGCCACTCTAATCGGCAGCTGTTTGGATGTCATCTCCAACATCGATGCTGTGGGCGACAATCTGGAATTTGGCCCCGGAATTTGTGGGAAGGGACAGAGCGCTGAAGTCTCAGCAGGTCAACCCACTGTTCGGATCCGTGGGATCAATGTCGGCGGCAGCCGGGCAAGAGCGTAGGAAAAGGAGACAACAATGGATTATAAAGAATTAACTGAACAACTGGTCAATAAATGTTTGAAAAAAGGTGCGGATGCAGCCGAAGTGTACTGCGAATCCAGCAGAAACCTCAGTGTCAGAATCCGCAACGGTGAGATGGAAACTGTCCAGCAGGCCGAATCTCACGGAGTGGGTGTCAGGGTGCTGGTGAAAGGCCGGATGGCTTTTTCCAGCTGTAATGATCTCACAAATGCTGCCCTCGAAGACACACTGAAGATGGCTGTCCAATTTGCTGCCAATACAACACCGGATGAAAACAATGTTTTTCCGGAAGACAAAGGAATTACAGAGGTGGAGGGTCTTTATGATCCTCAAATCAGCCAGGTTCCTCTGGAAACGAAGATCAATCTGGCAAAAGAAGTAGAAAAACTGGCCATGAAGGACTCCCGGATTACAAAAAGCGGAGGTGCCCGTTATTCGGAGGGAGAAGGTCAGGTTTTTATCGCCAATTCCAGTGGCCTCTCAAAAAATTACAGGGCGTCATCTTGTTCTTTTGGAGTGAGTGTTATTGCAGAAAAAGGGGATCAAAAATCTACGGGTGGGGAGTCCTGTTCCCGGCGCTATTATTCCGACTTGAAGAAACCCGATGAGATTGCAGATAAAGCCATTCAAGAAGCTGTGCAGATGCTGGATCCCCGGATGGTCAAGACACAGAAGGCCGTAGTCATTTTTGACTCTGATGTAGCCCGGTCGATCTTGGGAGGGATACTCAGTGCTATCAATGGTGAACGTGTTCTCCAGGGAGCCAGTTTCTTAAGAGAGAAATTAGGCACTAAGATAAGTTCGGAGCTTATTACTCTTTTTGATGATGGGACCGTGCCCAAAGGTCTGAGGAGCAAATGGTTCGACGGCGAGGGTGTTCCCACACAAAAACGGATCATCGTGGACAAGGGAGTTTTAAAGAGCTTTATGTACAACACGATCGTGGCCAAACGAGCGGGAGTAAAAAGCACGGGCAATGCCTCGCGAGGTGGATTCCGGAGTCTTCCAGGGATCGGCGCACACAATTTTTACATGGCCAAAGGGATCAGCACACCTGAGGAGATCATCCAAGCGACAAAGAATGGGCTCCTTCTGAAAGGTGTTACCGGTTACGGTATCAATCCTGTCAACGGAAATTACAGTGGAGGCGCTTCGGGATTCTGGATCGAAAATGGAAAAATCGCCTTTCCTGTCAAAGGATTGACCATTGCAGGAAAAGCGGAAGAGATGCTTAATGGGATCGACATGGTGGGAACCGACCTGGATCTTAACCGCAGTTTTACCGCCCCTACGTTCCGGATTCCCAATATGCAAATCGGGGGAATTTAAAAGTAGTCAGTCCGCTTTTTACTTCAGAGTGGCTGTTGTCGTGTGGGTTCCGCCCTTGAGGGAATCATAGATCAGTTC
>Ga0114920_10000098_pt1 | contig 40553 bp, 64 predicted proteins | sample ChitaG_FD_88683 | JGI IMG/M metagenome (GOLD analysis project Ga0114920, IMG submission 88683) | Deep subsurface microbial communities from South Pacific Ocean to uncover new lineages of life (NeLLi) - Chile_00310 metaG | ecosystem: Environmental > Aquatic > Marine > Oceanic > Sediment ...
CAGAGAAGACGCTTTTCGGTCTATTTCTCATTCTTTTAATTCCAATCTATACATCTATTTGGTTAGTTAAGCCATTTTTTATACTAATCTATACATTTATCCCTCGCTAATATGAACATTGTTTGGACACTTGCAGGTTGGATTCCAAGTCCCGCCTGATGTTCCTTTGCCGTATGCGGTGAATTTATACGGCTTTTTGCATTTATGACATGTTAGAATATCTTTACATTTCAGAACATCTTTCAACTTCATAGTTTTATTTCTTAAACTTAGTTTCTATTCCTTATTATCAGTTAAGCCACTAACTAATAATAAGGATTTTTATATTATCATTTATTTCTTTAATTCCTTATTTTTCATCCTATCCTTTTTCGTCTGCCTTCTTGCATTAAGTTTCTTAATTCTTTGTTGTCCTTTGCTTTTCCGGTGGCTGCTTCTGCCATGCTTGCCTTTTTTAATTGAACGGCGACGATGTTTATTATGGCGAGAGCGTGCTCTTCGTCTGTGTGTTTTCATAGTTTTAGTTTCTTAATCAATTCTCTTATCGCATTTGTATCAGCGACTTCCTGCGAAAAACCATATCCGACAACAGGATGGGTTTCGCCCTCTATCTCAATACTGGTTGAATATGATGACTCATCTTGAGACACATCTGGCTTTCTTTGCCATATTTTGAATGTTTGTTCTTGTTTCATTCCTTCTCCTTTTCTTCTTGGTCAAGGGGCTTTTCATCTTTATATTCTATAAAATCATTACTAACAATATATGCCTTTCCAATTAGTTGAGGATATTCTTTATTTACTCTTATAGACAAGCTTGTTCGTACATTTGCCATTTCCTTAATAAATATAATTTTTTCTTTACTTGAAATTTGTTTTTTCCAAAAAGGTTGAGAAATAATAGATGGCAATATTCTCTCTAATGTATCTAATTCAATTTTAGCTAATTTTATGTCCTCTGTTGTTTTTAATTTTGTCATATTTGTTTCCTTTCTATTTATTTTTTATATATAAAATGTAAATAATATAAATATAAGTATTATTCCCAATACAGACATTACAAGAGGACCATCTCCTAAAAATCTTTGTATAAGCGAACAAACTACCACAACTACTAACCAATATATAGACCATTTAATAATTTTCCCCATAGTTTTATTTCTTATCTACCAGCAACGAATAAAGGAAAGATTTTGTTTCTTCGCCTTGGCTGGTCAGAGAGTTAGATTTTAAGTCCCATACTGAAAAAATATCAAACACTCTATCCTTAAGATTGCCAGTGTTTACATCTTGTTCAATAGCAAAAAGACAATCGGCAAGGCGAATTGGATATTCACCAACTCCAAAAGTTTCTTTGCTTCGTTTTTTTAATCTTGGATTATCCTTAATAATCACATCCCGTAATTTTTGATATTTTTTTTGGTTCATAGATTATATTTAGAAATTAGGAAGTCTTTGAATAACAGCTTTTTGACCACATTTATTGCATTTTGCCATTAGGCGAGGTGCAAAATATGAACCTTCTTCGGTAGGATCTTCTGGTCTATAAACATATTCAATCATCTGTCCTTTTTTACATTTTTCACATTTATTTTTTATTTTTGTATCGGCCATATTTGTCTCCTTTCTATTTATTTTTTATCTACCAATAAATTATATAAGAATAATTTTGTTTCTTCGCTCTGGCTGGTCAGAGAGTTGTTTTTGAAATCCCACCTATCTGCGATTTGTTCTGTTCCACTTATTTCATTAACGTTCTTTTTGAAATAATAATCTGATTTTAACTTTTTAGTGGTTTCTAAAATATCACATAAAGTTATCTGTCTGCCGATGATTTTTAATCCTTTTAATGGAACATTTTTTATTTTTTCCCATTGATAAGTTTCTTCTTTGAAAAGAATTTCCATCGTTTTATCTGTCAAATTCTGAATAAACATTCCTTTTCCCAACTCTTCACAGTCAATATTTTTAGTTTTTATTCCTTCAACAAAGCAGCCAAACTTTAACTCCATAATACTTGGAACATTCTTAATAATCACATCCCGTAATTTTTGATATTTTTTATCGGTCATATCGTTTATTGTTTAATTAAATACTCTTCCCGACGGGTAAGGATTTGCACCTTACAGATTAAGTCCGTTCGGTATCACGCAACACTTACTTGGACCATACCTCATATTGCGTAATCTTTTTTTGAGTTAAGCATACCTATTTTGCTACCGCCGGAAACAACATTCAATTAAATCCTCTTACCTGGCGGGGTGGGATTTGCCGAGATGAAGCACTTTCAGCTCCTTTTGTAGCTACTAATTTTTTTTGTTTACTCGTATTTCCCGCCCGCCAGATAAGAATATTCAATTAAAATTTTTCTAATTCTTCCAATATCACATCACAAACTGCCATAATATATTTATCATCACCTTGCAATTCCACTATCCGAGCTTCTTCTACTATTTCCTTAAACTTTTCCCTTTGTTCGGCAAGTTGCCGTTCCGCAACTTCATTTGTGGCATCATTCCAAACTTGTTTTTTTATTCCCTCAACTTTATTTATTATGTCGGCAATAATCCGTTCTCTTTTTTCAAGCGAAGTATTATATATCTTTGGACAAATCTTTAATTGTTTTCTTAAATAATTTTCAAATTCCTCATTTCTCATAGTCATAATTTTTTCTTCTTCTTTACTATTGCGTTCAATCCTATATTTATTAATAAATTTAATGCTTCCTCCTCTGTAATATTCCTATTTATTTCTGAAAATAGTATCTGAATTTTAAGTATGAGTATATCCTCTATTTTTTTAAGCAATTTTTTCTGATTTATCTTTCTCATAGTTTTGGTGGGGGGACTCCTGTTTGTCAGAAGCCCCCCAAGGGATTACACACTAAACTCTCCGCATTTAATAGCATCAGTAAATACTTCCCACTCTTGGAAATTGAAAGTCAGAGTTTTGTCGGTCAGGTCTTTGGTGTCCCTCACTAACACTTTTTCATTTCCAATCTTTACTGCTACACACGCCCTGCTGTGCCTACTTCCTGTGCCTGGCGAGCATATGAACCCGTCCTTTTGCTTCCTGCCGTTGATCATCTGATAGCCATTATACATAACTATTACTCCTTTTATTAAGGATTAAGTGCGGATAAGTCGGTATGACTTACCCTTTGAAAGAACTATTTATCTTTATTTGCTTGTTAAATAACTTAAACTATTCTGTAATAATCCGAATTTTCTAAGTATTGAAAAATAATCTTTCTTTTTTTCTTCGGGATAATAAATAGATACTCTTTCTTGGTGAATATAATCACTGGCATCTTCAATTTTTGCACCCAAGTTTTTTATCTCATTTTTAACTTCAGTAGTGAGATTAGTATAAAGTAAATCCATTTTCATATCTTTCTACAGATAAAATCTGATTGTTATTTTAATATTTTTTCCTCATCACAAAAACTGTTCAACGGCTTCCAAAACATAAATACCATTTTATGAAAATCAGCTTTATTCTTTTCCCATTGCCTCCAAGCAATATCAGTTATACCATTATCAATATCTTTAATATTTCTTTTAAGCATTTTGTCCGTTAATTCTATTCTATGTTTACAAACATAATGCGCCCTAATACAAATACAAGCACATATTAATATCATTACTAACAAAGAATAAGTCATATTTGTTTCCTTTCTTTTTATTTGTTTATAAAATCTGTATGCCGAAAGCCCTCCTTGATTACCAAAGCGCTGTTCTTTATTTTCTTATTCAAATACTTTGCGAATGAAATCATATCCTTTGGTTCTTTGCTTCCTACGATTATTGTGGTTTCTGCTGTTATCTTGTCAAAGTCCTTTACAGAATAATTTTGAATGTCGGCCAGCCGCTTCTTGCCCAGTCCTTTTAAGATGTATTTCGGCAATGTTTTCAGCCGTTCCTTGAAAAAGGGAGAGGGGGAGATTAGGGTTAGTTTTTTGATGTTTATATTTTGGGCTAACATCAGAGCCAATGCCCCGCCAACAGAATACCCAGCTAATTCTTCGTTTCTAAATTCTTTATATTTAATCGGAAGCAATTTCAACGATAATTCAATTACCAAGTCGCTAATTGTCTTGCGGTGGAAGTCAATAAGGATTGTTTGGTAATATTCGTATCCTTTTAGTTTTTTTGGTGAGATTATTGTTGGTTTCATAGTTTTAATCTATTCTCTTATTTTTCTTTTTATATTTTAGTTTCTATTCCTCCCGCATATAGATACTAAGTTATAAGTTAGTATCTAAGAGCTGATTATATTACTTACTAATAATGGCTTATTTTTTAATTTATGATAACCTAAATGTTTGCCAATAATATCAAATAAATAAAGATTCTCTAATTTATTATCATCCCTTATTTCGTTTATATGGTGTATTACTTCTAATTTAGTTAAATATCTTTTAAGATACTTTTCTGCGATTAAGCGATGTTCACGAACATATCCTGATTTAGTAGCAAAAGGATGTTTTGGTTTATAAATAAAGATATATCCCTCTGATTTATATTTTCCACCATTCCAACTTGAACTTTTTTCTCCTATACATAGTCCTTTATGAGCTTCACTCATTTTTCTCTTAATTTCTTCGGAATGGTGTTTCCCCCATATTGGATGATTTCTACCAGAAAAATTAGGATGACTTTTTCTCATTTTCCTTTTATGTTCTTCGGAAAATTTTTTACCTAACCAATATTTAGGATGATTTTCTCCTTTTTGAAATGCCATATCTATAAACATAAAACCCGACCTAATAGCTAAACGTGAGTAAAACTAATAAATCGGGTTTTATGCCTCACGTTTAATTAGTTTAAGTTTAGCAGAAAAATATGTAGTTGTCAAAGATTTGTTTTTATTTCTAACTTTTCAACACATTCACAACTATCATTTAATAATAACCACGGCGAACATCTAATATTCTTACAGGATTTCTTTAATTCTGGTTGCCAACAATGCCGACTCGCATCCCAATGTTTTTCCCCTCCAATAGAAAGTAAATACATAGCAACTTCTATATTATCTTTGATGTTGTAAGGGGAAACATTTTCAGCTAATTCAAATGTAGAATAATTTTTTATAGATAAATCCCAAGGAGTATTATTCTCACCCCAACAACCCTGTTCGTCTATCATCTCTTCCACCGCCTCATCAAAGGTGCTTTGGACAATCTGGAATATCCCGATACCGCCAACTGCCCCGTATTCTTCATTGACAATATTTCTAAAAGAACTTTCGCAGTTTGCTATCTTCAGGGCCAATTCAACATCAACCCCGTATCGCCCTGCTGTTTCGCGGATATACGCTTTGATATTCTCCACTGACATCGCCGTAGTGCCGTCTATCTTTGTCTGTAATGCGTCTAAGGGGTCTAACCCATACATTGACTCATCTTTATTAAAATTAGCCCCTCCACCGATTAACTGCTCCACTACCCCATCTGGTTTTTCCAAAGTATTTTCTGATATTGGAGGACAGATGGAGGCGCTAACTTTTATCTCATTCCAAGTATTTTGAAATTCACGTGATTCTCTAACCTCATCCCAAGCGTCAGTTATGATATCAAACTCCGCTATTTTATAAGTAATAATACTCACACAGCTTAAAATTGTTATTAAAAGCATAAAGCTGACTATTGTTTCAGATGTTCTTATTCGCATATTCTTAATACAAAATATATTATTCCCAATAAAAATATTATACTCACAAAAATAATACCAAGATTACTATATATATTTAATGCAATACAAAATAACCATATCCCAAAAAATAAAAACATTATATTTGGTATTTTTTCTTTTAGTTTATTTATTCGCATAAGATTTGTATAATTTCTTCAATTTGTTTATCTATGCATCTGCAATTATTATCTATTGAGATTTTTGTTTCCTGCGGTTTTACTGGCTTATCTTTTAAATAATAATAAATCCTAAATGTAATAATCCCAAACATAATACAGCATATATAAATTATAATAAGTTTTTTTGTTATTTTCATAGGTTTATTTATCCGTGTATTTCTTGGTTAATTTCCTCCCGCTCAATTTGTCTTCTTAAATTCATTGCTTGTTCAACACTAATTTTTTTATCTGCCATTGCATCCCAAAATAGTTGCCTTAGTTTTATCAAAATATTCTTTTTCTTGTTTGTATTTTTCATAATATTGTTGGTCGTTAGTTTCTTTAAATCTTTTAAGCCAATATTGGAGATTGTCTAAATGAATAAGTTTCCAATTATTAAATGCTTGTTTTTTTTTATGGTTCATAAGCGATTGCCTTTTGTTCGTCCATCCTTTCGGTAAATTTATTATGAGCATAAACCAATTTTACTAAACCAGTTTTGCCATCCCATCTATTCTTTGCGACAAATAAAGTAGTTTTATCCGAATAACCCGTTTTGTCTTCTAATTTTTTTCTATCAATAAATAAAACATAATCTGCTTCCGCCGCAACCATTCCGCTATCCCGTAAAGAATTAAGGTCTGGTATTTCATCTTCTTCAAATTTAACTTTTTTAGTATGAGCAACTAAAAAGATAATTATTTCATATTTAATCGCTATTTCTTTTAACTGCCTGATTATCGCCCCGATAAGAAGTGAAGTGTTTGCCCGCATAGCAGTTTGCATATCAAGCAAGTAATGCAAATGGTCTATCATCACTATTTTAACTCCGTATTTTGCAATGCCTTCTAAAATTCTTTGTTCAAGCCAAACTATCTTTGTGTCTTTATGTTGATGTGGAATATATGCAAAGGCAGGCATACTTTCGCCAAACTTTTCTAAAAAATTTCTTGGCATAACTTCATAAGTGAAAAATAAACTTGGATTATACTCGTCAAAATTGCTAACAAATGTCTGTAATAAACTGGTTTTGCCCATCCCAGTTGTGCCTGACATAATAATTAAATCGCCAGCCCTGAAACCATCAGTAAGCATATCTAACTGTGGGATTTTTGTTTTAACGCTTAATACCTGTTTGGTTTTTTTTAATTCATTATAAAGTTCTTTGAAACTGATTACCCTATCCCTTTCGTTGTATTCTTTGAAAGTATCCAATAATCGTTGGCGTTCTTCTTCAACGACTTGTTCTTCAAAGGTCGCTTCTATTTCATTTTCTACTTCTTGTAATTCTTTATCCATACATTTTTTCTATTTTGCTTTTATTAGATGACTTTAAGTTAATAAATTGGTCTATCCTGTCGTCGCTATGGAAAAACCACGCTATTCCCCTACTGCTGTTATTTTCCATCCACCACTTCGCTTTTGAAAAGTTATCTATGGCTTTTAAGAGTTGGTCTTCGGTGAATATTTTGAGGCGGCTGACAATTTTCTTTTTTGCCTTGTCTGTTAGTATTGAGCCGCTGTTGATTTTCTGCTTGTAAGAAGAAAAAATATTTGTCTTCTTTATGTTCTTCTTCTCTTTGTTCTTCTTTGTTGCTTGAAAGCGACCCCCTTTGGACTCCTTTTGAACACCCCTTTGATTACTTTCAGACACCCCTTTGACATTAAGGGGTCTGCTTTCGGATACCCCTTTATAATAATTTACGTTCATTCCCCAGATGTCTTTTACGATATACAAATGCGACTTTTGGATACCTCCTTTGGTTTCCATCTCCTGTATTCCAGCGTCTTGTATCCATTTATTATCTAAAAGATATTGAATTGACTTTTTAAGAGCTTTACTTCCTATTTTTAATTTGTCCTTAAAGTATTTTTCGGAGGCATAACAAACGCCTTCTTTTTCTCCGGCAATTCTTTTCATTTGAAAATACAGGGCTTGGTCGTTTGCAGATGAATGATTAGCAATATAATTCGGTATTATTGTAAAATATTGCTTATCGCCACTTTCGTCTTTATAACTGTTTTTTGCCATAATCCCTCCTCAAAAACAAAACCCCGCCAGTATTCCGCAAAGAATGGGGCGGGGAGTTATTGCGGAATACTAATTGATTTATTGTCCTAAGTCAATAATAGATGATATCTACTTCATTTTACTCTTTCAATTATTAAGGTCAAGTAGGATGGCCTGTGGAGGAAAAGTTGATAACTTTACTATCTAAAAACTTGGCGAGCAGAGATTTGCCGAGAGGCCATCAACCTTCTTGGAAACGAAAACGATTTCTCATTGTTTCTATAACTCGTGCAATACCTATTCTGCCACCGCCAAGTTTTCAAATAACAAACTTAATATAATTCCGGATTTTTCCTTTTCGCTTCCTTTAAAAGCTCCTTATAATTCTTACCTCTCCCCTTCTGATGTTCTATTTCTGGCTTTTTCAAATAAACAGGTTTTTTAATATAATTCTGTCGGGTTTTGGGTTTGCTTTCTTTTATTCTATTTCTATCAAAATACTCTTGAACTGATTTATTTGGTCTACCGCCGCATTTCTGTCCTCTTGGAGTATCTAAACCACCATCACAAGCGACATAGTGCATAATTGTTGTATGCGAAAGTCCATATATTTTTCCAGCTTTTGAATAACTTAATCCATTTCTAACTCTATCAACAATTTCCTGCCGAAGTTTGAGAGGAACTTTTTTTGACCAAGTATATTTAGTCGCTTTTGGTTCCATTATGTTTTTGATGATAACTGCGTTCGCCAATCGCTAAATCAGTTAAGCACCATTCACCATTTTCTGCTTGTAAAAAATCACAAGACCAATATCCAGTAAAGATTTTAGCGACATACGAAGCCATATCATTTAACACCATTTCATCTGATTTAGATAATTCAGAAAGTTCCTTAAATACTTTTTTATCTATTTTTTCAAACGCTTCTTTTGGCCAATAAGAATGGTGGCATTGTATTTTTCCATTATTAATAAAATATCTTCGTTCTTTAGTAATTGGCATATCGCCAAAAAAAGCGGTGAAATATGATTTTGTTTTAATAAATTTTCTGACAGCCCAAAAATCACAAGGCATAAATCTATCAATAGTGGCAACGGAGCTAAACTCTACAAGATTTTTAATATGAGATAAAAGATACTTTTTATCAATATTGTTAATAAAACAACTATTTTTCCAATCATGTTTATTACTTGTATGTCCAGTTCTTAAAAATGCGGGTATCCCAATTTTTATAATTGCTTGGGTAATTTCGTAAAGAAAATTATCTACATTTTTTGTTATTTCTTTTCTTTCCAATTCTTCCCAATGAAGATTAGTATGAATTATTATTGTTTCAGGAGTAGGAAAATTAAGACGATATAATTTTGGATACCAAAATGATATACAATTCATTCTTTCACAAGTATCGCAAACATCATCTCCAACAATTATCGGATTATAATGAAATTTATTGCCACATCTTTTGCATTTTCTTTGGTGTGTCATTTGATTTCCTTTTTTAATTCCTTTATCAGCATATTCCAGCCATTAACTTCGCAAACGCCTAATATAGAACCAACATTATCAGTAGTCAGTTCTTTGTCATCAATTATCTTGCGGATTTCTTTGATAAGTCCTTTATGATATTGCTTGATGAAGTTTTTTATAAATTTTTCTCCTTCATCATCTATCTCATCAAGATATTGATTATATTCTTCTCCATCTCCTCCGCTTGCAATTCCAATAATAATATTTTTAGCTTTCTTATCAAATCTTTGTAATTGTTCTTTTTGATATAAATTTAAGCTCATATTCCTTCATATTTTACTTGTCTAATAAATTCTTCTAAAGAAAAAACCGCCATAGCAATACCGCCTCTTAAATTTACTTCATTCAGAAAATCATTTTGGGCAACTGTTAATTTGCCTTTTCCAACTTTACACTCGCAACATATAATCCTGCCGTTTTTAGAAACGCCTATAAGGTCTGATACTCCTTTGGCTCCTAATCGGACAGCCCTTGTTTTGTCTTTGTCCTTGATAAATATCATCCCTGATTGATTGCGCCAAATCATTATCTTTTTATACTGGCAATATTCTAAAATACTACTTATCAATTCTGATTCTTTTTGTTGTATTCTCATTGTTGTTAAATATTCCTTCTAAACACGGAAAATCAACTTGAACTTCGCCTTTTGTCCGTTCAATGATTATCCTGTTAAGATTATCGTAAATATCGTTAATATCCTTTGTTGTAATTTGCGTAGTGGACTTTTTCTGAAACATTGTCTTTTGCAATGGCCTCCATAAATATTGACATACAGAATCTTTTGTCCATTCAATCTCTACTTCTTTTTTAATTAAAGTTCGCATATCAAATCCAATTCCATTTAACGCTTCAGCCAATAAAGTAAAATATAGCCATAATGAATTATTTTGTTTCAAACTTCTTGTCTTAACCCATTCACTAACTATTATTGATACTTCCTTGCCTTCAAATTCATTCAAGTCCTGTTTGAATCTTTTAATATCAGATGGGATTATCCTTCCATTTTTAATTGTGCATTTGTGCAGGATTTTTATCATAGATGATACTTGACTACCCTCAAGCCCTTCCAACGCCTTAGAAACGACGCTGGGGGCTTCTAAGGGCATTGTAGTTCTATTTGTTTGTCAATTTTTGATGATTCTCTTGGCAACTTCTACATAATTTCAATCCGTAGAACTTTACAGAATATTCTATTTCAGGCGTGGTTAAATCTTTTCCACAATCTTCGCACTTTGCGTCAAATACATTTTTAGTAGGTCTTGGGGCTGTGCTGGTAGGGAACGGGGCTTCTGCTTGTATTGTAGGCATTTTATTATCTCTTGTATCAGCGTCTTTTGCGTCATCAATACAGAACAGTCCATTCAAGGCGTATTTTCTTGCGTAGCTGGAAGTAGAACCTGTTATCTGACTGGCGTCCATCCCCTTCTTTTCTTGGGCTTCTCTTGCGTAGGCAGTGGCGAAGATTTCTTCTTTTAATAAACTACTATCAAGTAAAGTTGCTGTGGCTTTTACATAATATCTGTCGCCTAATTTAACTATCTTGTCATCAATCACTAAACTGCAATCTCTTAATAGTGGCTTAACTGCCATTAATATGTCTTCGCAACTTCTATAACTGAAATTGGCAAACTTGTTGAATTGCGATTTACCGACTTTTAATTCTTGCTGTATTTTATTTAATTTTTGCGTAAGTGTTAGTTCTTTTTTTTCTTTTGGCATATTATTTATTCTCTTTATTACATTTTTCCCAAGCAATATTTTCATCAAAAATATCTTTTGCTATTTTGATAATTTCGTCTTTAACCAATAATGGTTCTTGACCGCTAAATTGTTCTCCTGTTGCTTCTTCGGCATATTCTACTAAATCAGACCAATTAACTTTTACAAAATCATCAAAATCTTTTACTTTGAAATCCCATTTATAGTTATTCATATTATTCTATCCTTTCTTTAGAATCTCCTATCATATTCAAATCCGGATTATCCATATCGGCGTTCTGTCTTAAATCTTCTTCGCTTAGTTCTTGATACTCCGCTTCGTTCATTGCTTCTAATGATAATTCTTCGCTGGCTGTTAATGGCTGGGCAACTTCTGGCATATCTTCTGGCTGGCAATATGGGAACTTGCCTTTGCCAAAAAGCCAATCCCAAAGTTTATTATTTTTATTCATTGTTATTGACATCCAACCTCATTGTAGCCATAATAGAAAATAGGCAGTCAAATGCTATTCTACTAAGGAACTTTCAATTTCGGTTGGAAGTTTCTTTTTTATTTTTTTATCTAAATATTCTTTAATAATTATCTCTAATTTTACTTTACATCCATCACATAATTCTGCACTTACAACTTCTGCTTTTTCATTTCTACTATTTTCTGTAGTTTTTTCTGCAAAATAAGTTGATACAAAGTTTATATCAGAATAATTCTCAATCTTTTGTTTACATCTATCGCAAAAAAACAATTTCATAATTTTATCCTTTCGTTTTAATTTAATAATCCCGATAGAAGCCATACGCTTGCTAAACATACGATAAGAGTAATAAACGCTCCTAAGTAATCCGGCTTTTCTGATTGGAAGAAATCTAAATCAGTTTCTACTTCTACTTTTTTGTTAAAATCTATCCATTCCAAGTCGTATTTATTTATACATCATCACCTTCTTTCGTTTCAATTTCTTCGTTGAACAATTCATATAAACTTTTAATTTTCTTTTCTTCGTCTCTTAAAAGTGTAATTTTGTGATTCTTATTTACATTTCCATAAGTTAATATTCTGTGCAGGTTTTCTCTTTGCTGAACTCCTATATCATAGAAGTGTCTGTCAAAGAATTCTTTTAGTTTTTCGTGTCTAATTTCCATATTTATTCTCCTTTTTTTCTAACTTTTAAAATTCCTTCTAAATCCTCAATAAATTCTTTTCTACTTTTAATTCCACTTTTTTTAACCTTAATTCTTGCTTTAAGTCCTGAAATTTCTCGCTTCATAGTAATAATCTCATTTTGAATATCTAAAATATCCTGCTTTATTTCGGCAGTTGGAATATTTTTATTGTCTTTAGCTAATTTTTCGTTTCTTTTATTTTTCATAATTCTCCTTCCTTTTTATTATCTTTTAATTGATATGTAGCACATAAATATCTGACTCGACTTAATCTCATATTTTCAATTTTTGCAATATCATTATATGAATTTTTCTTTTGATGACGATATCGAAGTATTCTTGTTAGCTGTTCAGTATCTATTTTCAATGTAGTTATTTTAATATTGAGGTCTTTTACTGTTAATTTTTCTTTATCTTTTGGACTACCTAAAAGTTCTAATGGACTAAACTTTAAGTCCTTCATAGTTGATAATTTTTCATCAGTAATCATAACCTGTTGTTTATCCCCAAGAACTTTTTTTACATTATTTTTAGAAATATAAAATATCAATTTTTTATTTAACGGATACTTAATTACAACAGCAAGAATATTATATATATGAAACTTTGTTGGTGAGTCAATATGCCAATATAGTTTATTATTTTTTTTAGTTTTATAACTACCACTTTTAACTTCTACTTTATATTTACCATTAACTAACAAATCAAAAGGATAATTAGGAGGAGTTTTCTCAACACTATATCCATAACTCCAAAGCTTTTTTTGAACAAATAATTCAGCATTTAACCCAGCTTGATATGAATTTTCTTTACCCATAATTTTATATGTTATAATCTATACTTATATCTTATAAGATTACCAAAATCTTGTCAATAGGGGATAACTCAAACAAAAAACCCGCCTAATGAAAGACGGATTTTCTGATAATATATTGTTATAAACCTTACTAATTTAATTTTTAATTCTTATTCCAGCAAAAGAAACAATTTTCTCTCCTGAAATCATACGCAAAAGCAAGTTGCCAGCTAAGGTAATAAAAGTCAAAAGCTGAACATCAATAGGATACACTTTTGCCCAAACTTCTATAATTCCGATAATCAAAACTATTAAGTTAAAGTAAAATGTTTTTGATTTTAATAAATCTTTTCCTTCCATAATTTTATCCTTTCGTTTTAATTATTATTATTACATTCCGTCTTTTTCAAATTCGCTTATATAATCCTTAACTGCTTGGCTTTCCAATATGCACTTCGGACAAAGCCAGATTGTTTTCTGTCTTAAATTGATACCCTCTCCAATAGGAAATCTTATTCTTTCCCAACCTCTACTGTCTTGGGCAGAACCACCACCACATTTTATACAATGAATTTTTGGATTTAATCGTCTTCTAAAATCTTCATTCTGTTCTCTTAAACTACTATTTTCATTTTGTAGTCCAGTCTGATAATCCGCAGTTTCTTTTAATAATCTCAAAAGATGGTCGTAATCAAACGCCTTTATTATGCGCTTATATTTGTCTATGATTGGCTTAATGTTGTCGCTTGAAAATCTTTCTGCTGTCATATTATTTTAATCCTTATTTATTGAATAATGCGTGATTTATTGGAGTGTTTTTTATTTCCTTTTTCAGTATCCTTAAAAGTTCAACCTTGAATTTGTTGCTTGTCATCCGGCGGCAATCAATCTTGCCGTTTTTCTCGCAAAGTTTTCTAAGATTTGGGTAATGTTTGAGCATTCGTTTTTATTTCATTTTCTTTTATCTCCTGTTCGTATTTATACCAACCTTGCAATGTAAATTCAATTGACCTTTAACTTATTATACTATAAAATGTTAGTAGTTGATAAGAGCAACTAATTATAATACTATTTATTTATATCCCGTGGATAGATGCTCTTATCATCTTGAAGCGGGATTTTTAATTATATGAGAAAATTTTTATCTGAAAAACATAAACAAAAAATAAGTGAAACATTAAAGGGTCATAAAACTCCAGAAGAGACAAAAAAGAAAATAAGTAATACTCTTACAGGCAGAAAATTATCAGAAGAACATATAAGAAAAATGGGTGAAAGTCGTAAAGGGAAAAAGCGACCACCATTTTCAAAAGAATGGAAGAAAAAAATAAGTAAATCAAAAAAAGGACACAAATCAGGAATGACTGGAAAATATCATTCTCAAGAATCAAGAAAAAAAATGAGCGAATCTCATAAAGGATTACATAATTCACCCGCAACTGAATTCAAATCAAAAGGATATAAAATCAAAAAACAAGGATATTGGTGGATTCATAAACCTAATCATCCTAATAAAAGAAGTGGCAGAGTTAAACAATCTCATTTAGTAGTAGAAAAAATACTTGGGAGATATTTAATCAAAGGAGAATGTATCCATCACATTAACGGAATAAAAGATGATGATAGACCTAAAAATCTATATTTGTTTATTAAAAAAGAACACGATAGATATGAAGGATTACTTCTTAAACCCCGCCTTAAATCTAATCTCACCAGCTCCAGCTTTTAATTTGACTTCACCTTTTGCAGTCATTTCTGCCAATGCCCCGAGCAAAGGCGTATCAAACTTTTCCACCTGTTCTACATCCTTCCATCCGCCAATCATTCCTATCTTTTTCAACCGATTAAACATAGTTGCTGGGGTTACCCAAAACCTTCCACCTCCAATTTCAACAAAGACCTCATCTGTTCCAATCTCTCTTACTATTTTTAATGGCATATATTTTTCCTTTCTTTTTAAGTAATATCTTTTAGCAAAATTAAAATTATAATTCCATTCCAGCTTCTTTCTTGTCTTGTCATAACTGTCAAAAATTTTCCAATATTTATCTTTTAAGTATCCATAAATACAAATCCAATGATTATCCCTATCAGAATAATTTTTATAATACATTCCATTTCTATATTTCCAAGCCATTACAGAAGCCCCTAATGGACTATACTTTAATTCTTTCATCATTGCTTGTTGCCTTGTAATTGGACTTGTTCTTATATAAGAGAATACATATTCGTGCTTAAAATCCCATTGTCTCATCCATTCCTTACCAAGAGCAAGATATTTTTTTGTCATTGGCTTTGGCGAATAATATTTGGTCCAACTTGTAATGGTCTTATCAAAGGGTAGTTCTATCTCTGGGATACAGCCAGACACCTTCCTGATGTTCTCTGCGACTTTTTGCGGACTATTGCCACTATGAGTGGTATTACTGGTAATACCCAAGTATCTTTCGCTTCCATCCCAATTTATTCCATACTTTGCCTTTTTAATAATTTTAATGCAGTTCTCTGTGCCATAGTTTGTGCAGTTCATACTTTCAACTTTATTCTTTTTTTGCATTTCATCCTCTGGCAATTCATTGTCCCATTGTCCGTTATTTTTAATAACTTCTAATGGTAATTTTTCAGCCCCAAAGATATAATCTTCTGGAATTATTTTAGGTTCTTGGAAGCCGTGCGATTTGATTTTTACGAAATCTTTTTTTTTGTCCATAATTTTATTGTATCACTAATTTATTATAATCAGGAAGAGAGCCAAGAACAACCATATTCCTATAACTCTCTTCCCGCCACTTTTCCCAGATTTTTGGATGAACTTATCACGCTGGGCACGCTTGGCGATATATGGTTATCAATCGCCGCAAGCCAATAATTGACTACTAATCACAAATGGAATGAATAATAGGTAAATTGACCGCAGTATTTGAATGCGGGGAGTGGACATTTATTGCCCACATCCCCTAAGGTTTTTGTCCCTTCTCCAAAGGTTAAAGAAGGAAGATATGTCCTTGGTAGGACTCTTTAGAATTTTGAAATCTTTTCTAAAACTTTGTAAGAAACCCCACTGGATATAACATTTCGTTGGATAACTAAAAGTTGATTGGTATTTATTTTTTTGAGATTATCTATCACTCTTTTCTTTTTGAGTAAAATCTCAAAGGCCTTTAACATCTTTTCCTGCTGTAAATTAAAAGTCATAATTCATCCTCCCGATAAAATCCTAACAGAATCATCTGTTTCTTTTTTCCAATATTTATTATTGCCTATATCTGATTTCATTTTCATCTTAATCAATTTGCCGCTTACAAGCGTATAAAACACCTCACATTTAGCGCAGAAATACAAGCTGGAATAATTAGTTAATATCTCTCCACAAAATAAACATTCTTTTGTTTTCATATCTCTCCTCCTTATATTAAGTTATCAAGATTTTCTTGACAACTGGTTAAAGAACTTACTTTAATAATAACTGAATTAGTCCAACAATTAAAGAACTAACCGATGCTCCGGCCACAATCCAAAAGAATTTCTTAATCCATTTTAAGTCAGTTGAAATCTTGGCCACCTCAATTTTAACATCTCCCATTTCTGAATTGATGATTTTTACACTGCCTTCTATATTGCTTAATCTGCGGTCTTGTTCTTCTTGAATATTCATATTGTTTAATCAAAGATTATAATTTCTATTCTTTGCGGTTCTTTTACGGCTGGGGGAGGGGCTTCTGCTTCATAGGTGCAGTAGATAGAATATGACCTATCTACACAATCTGACGGCGTCCAAATACATGACCAATCCATAGGATTTGGCCAAGTAGGATAAGAATTACTTATATCTATAATAGATTGGTCTGTTCCACCACTATCATAATATGTCCATCCATCTTCGCTAAACCAAAAACTAATTCCATATTCAACAGTAGCGGTAATAGAAGCAGATATGCTTTTTTCAAGCCATGTAGCAGAAGATGGTAATACAGTCGCAGTTGTATTAGCAACCAAAGATTTATCACTGCCTAAATATAATGCATAATCAACGTTACCGCCATCTCCATCATGTTTTGTATACATTCTTATATGTTCGGCATTTCCAGCAACACCAGAAGTAAATTTAACAGCCCAATTTCCACCACTTCCAGTTTTAGTCTCTGTTCCACCAATTCCAGTATCTCCAAAAGTTTCTCCAGTGCTTCTTATGGGATAAATAGCATTGTCTAAGAACTCTTGTGGTATAGTAATTGTTATTTTTCCATTTTCTATATTATTTTCTTCCCAAGCCCAATTCCCAACTGCATCAGTTATCTTTGGTCTATAAATATGAAATGCTTTACCTGTTTTATAATTCTTTTGTCCTAAAATATGTCCTTGTTTTGTAGAATGATAAACAGCATAACTTCCTACAACATTTTCAGGCCTATAAATTATTACCTCACCATCTTTATAACATTCTGTTTCTGTGCAATAATCTACTTCTGGATTGTCTGCTTCTTCTATATTTAATGCGTCTTGATAATAAAAATTCAACCCTTCGCTTTCAATATCCATTGTAATCACATTCGTATCTGGTTTTTCTAATAAGACAATCTCAAACTCATATCCATTTTCTACCTCGTAAAAGTGATATTCTTTTTTATCCTCTTTATATTTAATCTTTTCGTTTTCAAGTTCTAATTCTTTCTTTTTAGTTTTAGCATTTAATCTTGGCTTAACTTTCAAATAGACCTCATCTTCCCATCTGCTTAGCCGTAATTCTGGGATAAATTCTGTTTTTGTTTTGTCGCCAATTTCTACTTTGACGCTGTTTTCGTCCTTAGCGTCTTTTATAAAAGCAGAATTTTCTATACGATATAATGCTTGTATTTGTGGGTTGTCATCATACGCTTCTTGTATATTTTCTAAAGCAATGGCTGGGACTGCTCCAAAATTCGGTTCTTTGGCAAGAATATAAATTCCAAAAACAAGGGTTGCTGTTATAAGAATCGGTGGAATTAGTTTTTTAATTGTTTTAATCATTGGATTGTAAAAGTTATTGTTACATTCAGCCAGTCGGGGTCGCCTGCCGGCGTTCCCATTTCAATATACATCATCTCTCTTGCGTCAAAAGTCCCATTGGCGATTGAGCCGTCATCTTCAGTATTTGTAGTCGCGCAGGCAATCGTTTCGGTGTCATTTGTCCCGTCTGATATAAATATATCTTGGTCAGTCGCGGTTACTACGCGGCAAGCAATATCTGTAATTGTAATGGCTTTTTTGTGGGCTTTGATTGGTATTATCGGATAATGACGAAATGTTGTTGAAGCAATACTAAAACTAATACTATTCTCACCATAAACTCTATTAGTTCCCACATAGAAACTATCAGTCGTTGTGCCTGAACCCATAGTAAGCCCAAACGCTGTGGTATCTGCGGCAGTATTCTTTAAGAATAAATCGTCTATTGTGCAGGTTGTCCCATTACAATCAAATCCTCCAAAGTCAGACGAAGCCAAGTCATCTGGCTCTATTTCTCCTGCTGTAATCTCTTGCGTTGATAAGGTTAAATAATCCTGTCCTGCGAGAGTTACTTCGGCGTGCGCCGCCGCAGGAGTAGATGTCGCTATCACCATTCCATTTCCATCTATTGCTAAAAATGTTCCAGCCGCCGTTCCTAAATTTGTAAGATATAAATTTCCAGTTGTTGTGGAATGGTCGGTTAAGGTTGAAGTAGAATACATCAGATTAGTCCTTAATCCACCAGTAAATATGGATTGAGTATTCCAGTCATGAATCCCTGTCCAAGAATAAGCGGCAGTTTTATCCAAAGCAATAGTTACATCTCCATCAGCCCCTACTAAGATATTATCCGTTCCACCTGTAATAGGCGCGGTGGTAACAAGGTCTCTGGCGTATGCCGCAGCAGCTATATGAATAAGGTCAATAGAACCATCATTATAATGCTCGCTGTTTATTCCATTATCAGCTATATGCGCCTCATCTACTACATCAGCGTCTAAAGCTCCACCTGCTACTAAATCAGTGAAATTACTCCAATCAAGCATAGCGTCTGTTATGGAATCATTAGGAAAACTAACTGCCGTATTTACTGTTAAAGAATTATCAATATAGAAAAAAGTTGTAGAAGCAGTATCGGTTAAGGTTGAAGTGGCATTTATTAAATTTGCTCTTAAATTTCCTGTAAAAATAGCTTCTGTATTCCAATCGTGCAAGCCGGTCCAAGAAAAAGCGTCTGTTAAATCTATATTAGCCGCGTCAACATTACTAAAAGTTATTTGCTGTGTTGAAAGCGAAGCGTAATCCTCTCCAGTGATAGTAACCAAAGCATGATGGGCGTCATCATCTGCGGCGTGAGTGGTTATGTCCGCTGTTATGTCATCTGCTGTCGCGTTTGTAGAAGAAGCGTTAAGCCAAAAATCTAAAGTGGTTGTGGCGGCTACTAAATTACTAAATCTATCGCCGTTAATAACTAATTCACCATCTCCTCCGATTTCAAAGGTCTTTGTTGTTGTAGCGTTGGTAAATATTGTAGAAGTCGCTGTTACAACACCTATGCTGGATATTTCCATCGCATCATTTCCACCTACTGAAAAATAAATCATATCATCATCTGTTGTTCGTTCTACCTCAATACTGGTATCATTATCGGCATCTGTAAGAAGCGTTTGGGAGCCGATATTATTAAATATTGTGCAAATAATTGATGGCACGACTGGCTCGCCAGCAGGCGCTTGCGCATCCAGAAAAATACCATTGTCATCCACAATAGCCATAATCCTAATAATATCTCCAGCGCTTAAAGCCATTGTCGTCATAAGAGGGATAACATCTTCGTCAGATGAAGTAAGCACTAATTCAACATTCGTATTGTCTATATTTACAAATCCACTGCCAGTATTTTTTTGCAGCCACATTCTGAATTTTCCTGAATCACCAGGGCCTGTTGCTACTTGTGGTTGAGCGATAAGAGTATAAATTCCTGCTTGGTCTATTATAAAATTCTCTGTATTGGAAATAGTTGAATGTGTTAAACCAAGTATCTCATCATTTGTATCAAATGTAACAGTAGTTGAAGCATTGGCTGAAAATGTTTGGTCGTCGCTATCAGAAAATTGCCCATAAACTACAAATCCGCTTTCTGCAAGAGAACCAATATCAATCCAATTAGTCCCAGAACCAGTTGAAGACATTACTTGTCCTGCTGTTCCTAAATCTCCGCTTGTGTCTTTAACTATATTAACTGTTATAGTGTCAATTTGAGTAGTTGTGGCGTTTATATCTTTAACTCTCAAATCTTCAGTAATGATAAAATTAGAACTAATAGTTGAAGAAGCATTAAGTATAATCCCCACTGTTGTTGAAGGCGTAATATATGTTTGGTCTACTCCAAAGTTCCAGTTGCTTCCTGTGCCGCCAGCGCCTACTGCGTCAGTTCCACAAACTAAAAGCCCATTAGCGTCGGTATCTAAATTGCAAGAAGTATAATTTGTAAAAGTAAATGACTTTGTAGTTGTGGCATTACCCACTATCTTTATATTACTTTGAAATGTCGTTGTCGCATTAGCGGTTAAAGTGTTAATTTCCAAATCCCCGTTGCTGTCTATGGAAAATATGGAAGTGTATTGATTATTAAAATCATTGGTCAGTATTAACTGGTTGCTTGTGGACGAAGCGTAAATTTGTCCTTCTACTGACAAGTCGTATAAGGGCGTTGTCGTGCCTATCCCCGTATTGCCGTTGTTCTTGACTATAAACAAGTCTCCGTCTTCTGTGTCGTCGGATGAGAGCATAAATAGGTCAGATGACCCTGCTGATGCGGACACTTCTAACAAGCTGTCTGGGTCGGTGTCGCTGATGCCGACGTTGCCGTCACCATCTATTCTTACTCTCACATTGCCACCCGTATACAATTTCATTGAAGCGTCATTCATACGAATACGAACATTTGTTTCCTTTCCATAATAAGAATCGGTTACTTTAGCGCTTCCATTTATATCTAATGCTTTGATTGGCGCCGCCGTCCCAATCCCCACATTCCCATCGCTCTTAATCACAAACATACTCTCATCCGTGCTTGTCCCGACTCGGAAAAGGTTTTCGTTGCCGCCCGACACCCTGTTGACTCTCAATGTGTCCGTGAAGGTGGAAGAGGCGGAAACCAAGATACCCTTGGATGATGTCGGAGTCATAGCGTCGTAGTCGGGGTTAAATTCCCAAGCTGATGCTCCACCTCCTGCTCCAGTTGGCCAAGCGGTTATGCAATTAGTTCCTGATATGCAAAATGTATTAGCATCCATACTGCCAGTTGTTGTGGCGTTGCCATCAATTCTTAAATCTGTTGATATGGTGCTTGTTACATTATAATTTCCTCCTGAATTACCCACTAAAAGCTGACCTATTGTCGGTGGGGTAGATGTGCCAGTGCCACCCATATATGGATATAAAAAAGATGCGCCATAAGATACGCCAGATACAATAAAAATACTGGCAAGAACTATTAAAATGTATTTTAGATATTTTTTCATATTAACAACGATAATCTGCCCGCACCTTCGCTCCAGTTGGAGGGGCTATTAAAAATGTTATTGTTTTACCCGACAAAGTAAAATCTTCTGTAATCCACATTCTGCCAACACTCACAAAAACAGCTAATGAACTTATTGGATTCGGAGCTTTTACGAGTTCAAAATCGGTTTCGGAACCATCTCCAGTTCCTAATTCTTCTCCACTAATAATGTGAGCGTCCATAGCAATTTTGCTAAATCCTCCCCCACCGCCATAAATAGGTTTTCTTTCCTTCAATTCTTTTAACTTTTTCTGTAATCCTCTTACTGCAGAAATCTTTAACTTTTCATTACCTGTTAAGTCCTCTAACTTGTTTCTGACCTTCGTAGGAGTGTCTGGTGAGCCGTCTAAGCCCTGTTGTCCCCGTTCGCCTTGTATTCCCCCCTCTCCTTGTGTTCCTTGCTCTCCGTCCTTAATTTGACTTATTTTCAAATCTACTTCTTTTAGTTTAGAAGCCAATTTTTTATTAACCCTGCTTTTAAGAAATAACCTGTTAATCAGTTCAAGTGTTTTGCGTTTTATCCCGCCAAAAGTAGATGATGATTCGGACTTTGCGTCTTCAATGACCTTTGCCATTTCGTTCTGTAATTTGTGTAGCCGTTCTTTTTCTATCTTTGTTTCAGCGTCTATTTTTGCTATCAGTTGCCCTTTTAATACAGTAATTTGTTTGATAACGCTTTGGAACGACGAAATGAACTCCTTTTTAGAAATTCCATCTTGTAAGATTTTAAGTAATTGTTGTAGTTGATTTAGTTTTTTTTCGTTTTCGGTCATATTATAATTTTACATTAAAATTGGAAATGATGATATAAACTCCAAGGATAATTAGTATTGCAAACATAAATTGTTCTGGGTTTGTCATATTATCTTGTGATGGAATCAATGTATATAAATAAAGCGATAATCGCGAACCAAACTATTAAATTATCTACTCTTGACATATTTTGATTATCCTATATACTGTAATTAACAAGTAAATCTTTCATCAGTTTATAGGGAACTGGTGAGCAAAACTCTCCAACTCCCTATAAGTTGGGGAGTTTTGCTTTTTACAGATAGTATAGAATGATAATGAGAGTGTTCCTTGCCAACTTCCTTTGCTCTTATAACTTAAATTAAGGATGGAATAGATTAGAAATAAAGGCGGGATTATGATGTTGAAAAATACTTAATTCCGAAACTATGGAATTGCGTAAGCAATGACAACGCAAATGTCTGCATATGGTTAGAAGTAGGCGACCTCTTCTCTTTTTTTAATTTAAGGAATGTCATTTAGATTTATTCTACAGGAGGCGGGACGAAACGAAATGTTAGGTTATTTCATATCGGACAAAAACCAAATGACCTTGTCTGTTAAGTAGTTCTAATCCATTTGTTGAAAAGCAAGAACTTTTTTTGAGTTTTTACTTTTCAACGATTTGCCTTTTCCCTAAAAATTCTATACTATCGGTGTCTTAAAACCCTAACCCATATCTTTTCTTGACAAACTGTATCTTTATATTCTAATACAGGAAGTTGCCAGTTAAAGTTAAGAATAAAGAATAATATTAAAACTATGGGAGAAGAAAAACAAAGAAGAAATAGATTAAGGCAAGAATTCCTTTTGACTTTTTTTGATAAAAGACCAGATAAACGAGAAAGAGAAGTTAATGGTTTTTTTTTAGAAAAGAGATGGAGTGGAACTACCGAGAAATGGGAAGTTGCTATTTATACAAGAGAGAGCTGGAAAAGATATAAGCATTACCATCAAAATAAACTTTTATAACATGGCTAATTTGAAACTTTCTAACAAACAAATTTTACAGAAAGCGAGAATTAAAGCTCTTAAGAATGGTTGGAAGGGTGATTTGGAAATGTGGGAGGATGGAGAAATATGAAAACATTTTTAATTATAATAGCAATAATTTGGTTTATAGCTGGCTTTATTGACCAGATAATTATTGCAAACACAAAAGAGAAATCAATCAAATAATCCACCTTGCTTAATTGCATTAAGCAAACTTTGTCTTTCTAATGGCTCTAATTGTTGTAAAGCATCAACGATTGGGGCTATTTTTCGTTGGGCTAATCCAGAAAAAGCGGCAATTTCACCAACCAATTTTGGCGGGATAATCGCTTGTAATAAATATTTCAAACTAACAGAAGCCCCCGTTACCGGTCTTGCAACTTGTCTTCCAGCTTCAACAGCAAGAAGTTCACCTCCTACTTCTAACTTTTCTACTAATTCTCTGGCTAATTCTTTATTATTGCCAAATATAGTTCCAATTTTTTTACTTGTTTGAATCATACCTCTAACATTTTCAGTAGCTCCTTTAGCTGATAATTCATTTCTTAATGCTTCAATAAATCCCATCTTATCGGCATAGGCAGCGTTCATTTCAGCAATTTCTGGTATCCTTGAACCAATATATTTTCTTGTTCCTCTAACCATAGAATCAATAACACTATTTAATTGCGGGCTTTGAATGCCTGCTTTTCTTAATCTACTTAATTTAACAGCCAAAGAGTTTAATCCAGTTGGCGATAAATCAGCCCAATCATCAACATAACCAAACGCCTTTTTCAAAATAGATTCTTCGCTTCCTGTAAATGGAGATTCAAGAAAATCAAATGTCTTTTTTGCTGGGTTGACTTCAACTCCGAATTTTCTTAATTGACTTGTAAGATTAGATTTAATACCTTGTTTAGTTAATTTAATGACTTCTCCTCTTTCACTAAATTGTTTTTGTATATTAGCTAAGTCATCTCCATACGCTTTAATGGCTTCCTTATGAATTGTATTTATATTTTTTCTAACTGCTTTTGTGGCTTGCTTGAGAATTTTTGTTTGGTCTCCTTTTAATCCTCTAAGAGCTTGCTCTGGATTTTTTATAACCTCATCAATAGTTTCCAACCCAGAACCAGAAATAGCCGCTCCTATTCTTTTTAATGAACCTTTCAGAAATCTTATAACATAAGGCACGGCTTCAAATGCTCCAATAATACCAGCCGCAAATAATCCAGCTTTAGCTCCCGATTCAGCTACTTCTTCAAAACCTCTCTTACCTTTTGCAAGAGCGGCCGAAGCTCCGAAAGCAACTCCTGCTGTTGTGCCTGCTGCTAATCTGCCAACAAATGAAGCGCTGGTATATGGCATTAAACCAGTTCCCAATGCTCGCGTTGGTAATTTAACCCCGCCAGCCAAAATATTTGCCGCTGTTATTCCAGCTTCTCCAACTACTTGCAATTTTGTTTTGCTAAATATTCTTTTCAATTCTGGGTCTTGTCCAATAATATCGGGGTCTATTTCTTGAAGTTTTCTAATATAAAGTTCTTTGCGTTCTTTTGGTAAATTCGGGTCTTTAATTCTTTGTTGAATTTGTCTGCCCAATGCTTCTTTTTGTTGCATTGATTGTTCTTGTAATCTTGAAATACTTGGTCCAAAAGTTTTTTCTAAAACTTTTCTTTCTGCTAAAGCGGTGCCTGCGGTTTCGCCAAATGGTGTAATAGCTCTGCCAAATTTATATAATCCAGTTTCAGTCGCTGGTCTTCTTGGCTCTTGAGCTTGTGGCATTTCAAGAGTATGTCCTTTTCGCCTTAAAGCAGAAATAACACCCTCATCTGTAGTTCCTTGAGGTTTATTTCTCAAAATTTCTTCTAATTGTTCTTGTGTTAATCTTGCCATATTATTTATTTTAGATTGGGATATTTTTCTGATATTTTTTGTCCTAATTCTTCATCATCTATATCATTATACTGCGAATATTGTTGTTTTATTCTTTGACCAAGTTTTTGGAATAATGTAGAAAGTCCCTTTTGAGCTGTTTGAATCCCCGGAAGATATTGCGCATATTCCTTAAAAGGCATTTTAGCGGATCGTAATCTACGACCTGCTTTTTTTTCTTCAATTCTTGTTCCTATTTCTTCGCCTAATTTCTTGGCTGGATAAGCCCAAGCTCCTGCGACTGCTCCACCGGCTGCCACTGTGCCTAATGCTCCGATTGCAGCCGCTCCTTTTCCTCCTATAAATGCTTGACCTGCTGTTTGTTTTGCCGTTTTGGTCCAGTTAGATATATCTTGTAAAACTGTTTGTGTCTGTTCTGATTTAGGAATGACTCTTTTTAATTGTTCAGCTGCTTGACCAATTTCTTTAATATTCTTGAATTGCGAAACCGAATTAACTATTGATTTAAGCGCCTTTTGACTATGACGAGCAATTTGAAAACCAGATTGTCTGATAAAGTTTCTAACAATAGGATTTCTAATGATTTTGGTTGCTTCGGTAAGTTCAGATGGTATTGGCATAATTTCATCTTATATTTAATGGGTCATTTCGTTTTTTGAATAATTCCATTGGAGAAAAAGATTTCAATCGTTGCCAAAATGATGGCTTTTCTGGTTCGCCTAATGAATCAATATAGTCAGATTCAGCTTGAGATGGTTCTACTCCAGCGCTATACCATCCCAAAACATCAGCAGGTTCAGGTTCGGGAGCTATCGGAGCTTCAGGAGTTGTAAAATCTCTTAAAACTAAATCATTTGGAATACCCATTGAAGTTGCTTGCATACCATAAAAATCAATGGCGCTTTGATAAGTTTCCAATTTAGGTTGAAAAAGTCGTCCTGCTCTATCAACAAAATCAGCTCTCATATCATCCGATAATAATTTACCCTTTTTTATTCTCTCACCAGCAGCCGCCAATCTATCTCCCCAACCGCCAGCCGCAGCAGCAGTAGCAAATTCACTTTCACGGACAACAGAAGCTGGGTCTAATATCTTCATATAATTAAATATAAGAGCTAAATCACCAGCAGCGCTTGGGTCTGTTGCCGCCGCTTTTACTCTATTATAAGAATCTCGTATATCTATAAATCCTTTTACATCAGGGTCTTGTCTGATATTAGTTTGTATTTTGAACATCTGCGAAATCTGGTCTTTAGTAAGTCCTGCAGTTCCAACTCCAGCGCTAACAGGCGGTCTAATCTGCTCAAAGTATATTCTGCTTTGACTTGCAACTTTTGCATTAGCAGATTCAATCGTATCATCTAAAGTTATACCAGCGTCGGGATAATTTTTCATTTGAGTAAGTAATACGTTTTTCTCCGCTTTCTCCTTATCCTTCCGCTCTTCCAATTCAGCTTCTTGTCTGTCAAGTTCGGCGTTCCGTAAATCCGCTTGTTTTTCTTCCGCTTTTGTAAGGTTAAAACTTATAATATCCAATAGGAACTTTTGGGTTTTAATTTTTTGCGCGACTGTATCGTATTTTAGGTCAATAGCCCTATCAACTGCTGACTGGGCAGCGGATTGCTTTCCGGTTATGGCAAGCGATTGCGCTTGGAGTAAAGACAAATCACTGGCAATCATATTCTTTCTTGACCTAAACTCTCTTGCTGCTTGAGCTTTTTGTCCAATAATATAACCTGTTGAAAGCGGTTGGCCTTCCAACTGGGTCATTATGGCTTCTTCTTGTGTTTCTAATTGTCTATATTCTGCGGTTTTAATTCCTATCTGACCTTGAATGTCAGCTTGCTGTTGTTTGAATGCTGGAATACCTGCTTCTTCTTCTGCGGCTATTCGCTCCGCCGGTTCTTCTTCAAGCTGGGTTAATAATCCTGTAATGTCTTCTACTTTTGTTGCTTGTTTTTCAGCGGCTTCTTTGGCGGCTTTTTCGGCAGCTTCAATATCTAATTTTCTTTGTTCATCTATATTTGCCACTGCTAATCCAGCTTCGTCAACAACATCTTTTGGAACGCCAGACAAATCAATCGGCGTTTGTGGTTTTAAAGTATCAGAGGTTATTCCACTGATAGGTTCATCATAAAATGGATCGCCAATTGTATATTGGGATTTTTCCTCTATAGATAGAGGATTTGCCTCCTGCCAAGTTTTGCCATATCTGGCTAACTCTTCCTCGGTTCTAAATCCCTTTAAAACACCCTCTGGGGTCTGGGCATAAATAGTTGCTTCTTCACCGAATTTATAGATTTGACCTTCTGTTAATTTTGCCATTTAATTTAATTTTTTTATTTCTGAAAGAATATGCTCAACCTCATCATGTCGTTTTTTCCAAGGTTTAATCTTTTCTTCTAAATCACGTTTCTCCTGTTCTAAATGAGAAACTTTAAGAATATCTTCTTGTTCTATTTCCATTGTTCTTTTATATATATCTTCGTTTATTTTCTCAAATTTTTCTTTTTTCATAGTTTTTATTTAATACTAAATTTAATTCCTTCAAAACCATAATTAGATGATGAACCATTTTTAGCAGCCATTTTTATTTTTAATGTATGCTTCCCATTGCCTGATACTGTGATTGCTGTTGATTTGATTACATTATAAACAGTTGAACCAGAATACCAATCTTGAGTTCCTTGCGATACATCATCAATATATATTGTGGCGATTCCTTTATTTCCTTCAGTCACTCCTAAAATATAAATATCATAACTGCCAGCTTTTAGAGTGAAATCATTGCTAAATTCGTCATTCTGGGCGGCGGCATTTTGATAAGCAGAAACACTATAAGACATATTAGAATTAGCGTGAGCAACCAAAAGCGCATTGCCATTAAGAACTGTGCTTTCATCGTGCCACATTGTCGCTCTGATTGCTTCCTCTTCCGCCTTATTGTCATCAACATATTTCTTAGTCGCCGGTTCGTAATTTGCGTCTGGAGTAAAAGCATCTGTATTATCCAGTTCTAAGACATTTGATTTAAGGGAATACAGAGCGTGGTCATCATCGCCTAATCCGCTAAGCCCCCCGTGGTCCGTAATCGGTGTAGCTAATAATACCCAAGTCGCATTAATATATACATATAGTCGTCTTACTCCGCCTGATTCATAGGCATAGAACATTTCAAAAAATGTTTTAGGAAAATATGTCGGAACAGAATTACCAGATTTAATCATTTTTTCTCCGCTATTAAAGCGTAGTAATAAATTCTCTATTGTATTTTTTAATTCTTCATTATTAGGCATTTTAATTTGTTATAAATAGCCGAATTTCTTCCAACTGAATTGGGAAATTACTGGCCTTGACCCAAATTTCAACAATAGCTTCTGCGCTTAAAAATGGTTCAGGATAGAATATAGCGGTTTCAATTTTCGTGTAAGTATTCACACCCTTGGCTTTTTTCACTGGAAAAATATTAAAATATTTAGCATTTTCAGTTTTACCTGATAAATCCCTATCAAGAGTTAAGACGCAACTATTTGTTCCTGCTCCGGCAATAGACAATATAAATGCTCTTTCCTGTCCTGTTGTCAAACTGGATAAAATAAGTATCTCATTACCTTCTTCTACTTTATTATAATTATCAACTGAATTATCAATTTCCAAAGTTCCTTCTGTATCTGAAGCTCCATTTGTTAATCCATATCCCCAGAAATGCTTTTTAGTATCTCCAACTGAAACTGTAATATCTACTGTTTGAGCATTAACAATATTTTGAGCCAAAGAGTTTTTAGCCCAGTCAATTTCAATTTTAGTAATTTGTCTTTCTTTTCTTAATTTTACCGGAAAGACAAAAACTGATTGGTCAGGAGCTGCCCCATTGTAATTCTGTTGTAAAACAGCGAATTTATAAGTACCGCTGTATTGATGTCCGAAAAATATCTTATTCCGTTTGGGATGAAAGAATAAACCGCCGCTTCCAGCGCTATTCATTGAACCAGCCGGAAATGGATTATAAACCCAATCTCTTTTTTTCAAATCCAACACCCATAATCCACTTTTTGCTAATCCGTATCCGTAACCTTCATAATTGAAAATTGCTTTATCCCCGACTATTAACAAACCATTTGGATAAATATTCATTATCATTCCTTCGTCAAGGTCAGGGAATTTACTAATTAAGACCTTAGAATTTCCATCAGTATAATAAACCAAAGCGCCAGCATTAAATATCCATCCACTACTATATGCTTTAATAGTATCTACCTCTTTATCTAAGTCAATTTCATTTATCCAACCATCTGACCAACCATCCCAAAAAGCAATTCTGCCTTTATAATCCTTATTGCAAGCAACTGCTACCTTGCCGCTATTAGTTGCCCCCGCTTGAAAAATCCAATCTTCTCGCAACTGTTTATAAGAAGCATTAAAGTTTGCATCATCTTTATCAATAGCAGCTAAGTAATTTCCATTGCCGATTAAATGCAGATTTTCAAAAGTGAATATCTGTCTTGACCAATCAACTTGCTCTGCTCCCAAGTCCTGAAACTTATCAGCATAAACAGCATAGCCATCCCCATCATCAAAGTCATCATCAGTTCCTCCTGCAAAACCACCAGAGCAATTAAGAGTGTCATTCGTATTGGTTGTTGTAGTAATTGAGGTAATTACTCCTTTGCATTTATCAGTCGTATTGTAAAGAGTTGAACCAACCACAACCCCATCATCATCAAAATTCCTGCTTGTATCAACCATTGAAGTTCCCTTATTATCAGAGCTACTATTATCCGTTCCTGTTTGTCTTCTCCCAAGATATTGAGCTGAAGTATAAAGAATAGTTCCATTTAACCCTTTAATAATATCTGGTTTATTAGAGGGAGTTTCTATAATATCAGTATCTTTAGCAAAGTCAGCCGCATTATATGCCTGACATTTATAAATATCTGCATAATCAATCGTAAATAATGCTAAATTATCAACATAAGATTTTCCTGTTTCAATCAATAAACATCCTCCTCTCATTGGGCCCGAAGCAGTAAGCGCCTTATGCGTTGTTTTCCATTCCTGCCTTAATATTTGCTTTTTTCCCATAAAGGCAGGTTGAAATCCCATCAAAAAGTATGACCCGCCATTCTTCATACCAGAAAACTGATTTATTCTAATTATTTTTGACATAATAATTGCTTTATGTTTATCTAAATAGTTTTCTTCTCATCGTAATAATATTCCTCACATCTTTGCTTCTACGGGCGAAGAATTTTATTATTGCCAATTCATCGCCGCCATAAAATGGGTCTCTGGGATTGTTTGAACCAATGAGCTTTTTAATTTGATTCACTTGCGGGAGCGACTTCTCAATTAAAAATGGCAAAGCAGCGTGCCTTGCCAGATAGGGATGATGGATTGTCGGGATTCCCGGCACCTTGCTTGTTTCCACATAGTAATGAATACCTGAACCGGCTGCGGTAGTGTTAATGGCTGTTCCACCCAATGTAGCCGCCACAGAAAAGGCATTAGCTGACACTGTAGCAACCACCCAATAGACCGTATCCACCGATAGTCCGGTAGGTAATGCTCCGTCGGTCTCAAACATAACCGTATCATTAGCCAATAATCCGTGCGCTGTAATGCCGACCACAGCTGGACTGGCTTGGCTAATAGTGCAAGTGGCGAACTCAAACTTAGAGGCCGGACGGTTAAAATAAGCCCTTAATCCGCCCGTTTCATTGTAATCGGGATAAGGTCTTAAATAGATAAAATCGCCATATTTGAGGTAGTGGCTTGGCGTTCCAGTAATTGTGCTTTTATAGATTTGCAAAAAACTATCAGACAAGTTCTCTATTCTTTCAGGTATCAGTTTTGTTTCAACAGCGTCAGCGTTTAGAACGGTTAATTTAATTAAGTGTAAAATCTTTTCGGTAAAATCGGAAAACTTATAGCGGTTAGTGCCAGAAACAATGTCTTGAGTATCAATGGGAGGCGATGTCTCATTGATGTCATCAAACGGCCATCGTCCATCTGCTCCAAAAGCGAGATGTAAATATCTATCCAAAGCCGAATTAACTCTGGCCACCACATCTCTTATAGAATAATTGTTTTCGTTTGCGCCACAAATACGAAAAACTTCGTGAATTACACTATCGCGAGATATAGAATCGTAGAGCTTCATAATTTATTTTCTTATCGCTACCTCCTGCTTAAAACAAGAGGTAGGGGGAAAAAACAAATCTAAGCAGAAACCAAAATGTCATATAAAACTGGAAGGTCAAGAGTCCAAACTTTGAATTCCCAATCAACTCTGGCAACTACCGCTATACCTGAAATTGCCCCGCCATCTGTGGCTGGCTCACTGTCATATACAATCTGGCCATTAGTAGCTCGGAGAATACCTAAGTGCATTAACTTTTTAATGCCACCGAATAAGTGCCCTGAAGCGTGAGAATTAGAAACATAATGGTCAACTCCCATATAGTGATAACCTTCGTCAATGCCGTTTTTAAGGGCAATATCCGCCAAGACAAAACCATTAGCTTGGGCGACTGCTTCCAAAATCTCAAAGTCAGCCGCTCTCCAAAGAATAAATACGCCATTGCGTTTCATTAAATCTTTGCCGTTAGCTTCTCTGATTTCTCTCTTAATTCCTCTGATAATGTCGTCAATATTGGAAGAACTAACTGTGATATTTCCAGCTGAACCACCGATAGCGGAATTGTCAAAATTCGTCCAAGAATCGTGATTGGCTAACATATCAGTTTCTAAGTATTCGTTAATCAGCTGTCCCTGCAAGTTCGCCATATCCATCTGCTTCACATACTTACATTGAGCTAAATCAGCCCTATCAATAATCATAGGGAGTATTTGCGACTGATTAATAGTTACATACTCATTAGTAAGAGTGAAAAGCTGGTGAGTATAAGCAGAACCTCTGGTATGCGACTGCAAAGATGGAGTGGTGGACATATACGGATTATTGAAAACTCGCGTATCCGTATATTCTACTCTACAAATCTCTTTCCAATTTGTCGGGTATCCCAATCGTTCCTGAAGTTTTACAGCCCAATCTTCCAAAAAAACAGAACCTGTGAATGTATTAGCTGCTTCTGATGCCATAAGAATAAATAAATATTTAATTATTTATCAAGACATAGGCAGCATAGATTACCGACCTGATAGGCTATTTAACAGTTGGTTTACCGACAATAGGATTATCGGTAAACGGATTTCCATCTGTTTGAGCTTTCATCTTAGCGTTGACAACTTTTTGGCGAAGTTCGGTTTGGTCAGCTGGAGGCAATTCGCCTTTAGCTATCCAATAGCTAACTTCGTTTTTTGGCGAGGATGTAGAACGGCTTGAAGAAGAAGGAGGAGTAGCGTCTTCTAACGTCTTTTTCTCCCTCATATCTTTCAATTCACTCATAAAAAATTTACTTTCAATAACTTCATCCAAATCCTTGCCTGAATTAGTCATCGTATCAACCGCTAATTGATGCTCATCTGTTCCTTTAATGCCATTGGCAATAAGGAAAGCTTTTTGCCCGTAATCAAGTTTGTCTGTGTCTTTTGGCTTTTTAGAAGGCTTAACTTCCTTGTTTTTAGGAGTTTTCTTCTCCGCTTTCTCCGCTCTTATTTTCTGATTATTGGCAACTTCCGTTTGTTTTACCAATGCCTCTCGGCTTTCGTAAAGTTTTGGAAATTTGTCTTTATCAGTTTTTTCAAGAGCTTTTTCCGCAAGAGTTAAAGCGTCTTGCTCGCTGTTTTTTATAGTCATAGTTTTGTTGTTAAGGCGGTTCGCAATCTCCGCCAGTTTTTTTTATCTATATAACCCGATTAAATTATCTATAAACTGCGTCTGCGTGGACTTTTCCGACTAATGGCGTATAACCGCTTTCACCGCCGCCAGCCACATAACTTGCTGATGATGTCGCTCCGCTATGGTCAGAATTAACCACAATACAATCAGCTGGAAGCAAAGCAAATGGCGAAGATGTCGCGAATATCGGATTCTGGTCTAAATAATAACTTCCTATTGTTGTAGAAGCGATTGGCGGGCCAACGCCAGTGCCAGTGCTGTAAGCGCCAGTATCATATCCACCTAAACTAAAGATACCTATTGTACTGGTAGAGATATAACCTGAACTTACTAATGTTCCAGTAGTGGTGCTGGTGAATGAATCATAAACATTATCTGTGGTTGTTCCTATTGTCCAATTAGAACCCCAACCATCATTTGGCGTTTCAATCTCCCACCACCAATTACTAATCATTAAAGTATCGCCAGTATTATTACACCAATAACCAGCTTCAGCCGGATTATGCGTTGATGTAGTAGCCACTTGCGTCAAACTGAAAACAATAGAGCTTTCACCTGTAAAACCTTCGTGGAAATACATTCTTTCGTAAATATCTGGGCCCGGAAATGCTCCAAAAGTATCATCAACAACTGGTTTGGTTGCCTCAATATAATCGCCTTCAACAACAACATTAGGAGCTTTATCAGAACCTATATAAGCCTTTGTCATAGTTCCGATAGCAAAAACAGCCAATAATGAGATTATCAGATAAAATGCCTTACTGCGCATTTTCTCTTTAAGTTTTTTATTCATTTTTTCTTATTCTTTTTACTCTTTTTCTTTTTTTTCCGACCTTTAGATTCGCTTTTAGCATTAGATTTTTCAGAAACCTTTTCAGCTTTAGCTTGGTCTCTAATTTTATCCTTAAGGGAATACATTTTTTCAATCATTTTTTTGGTTAATAGTTAATTTTTTATCTAAATGACTTTTCTCTTAATTGCACTCCTATCGTTGTTGAAGCTCCCATAGCGTCAAATCTTAGACATCGCCAGTTTAAATCCGTTAAGAGGACTACGGTTCCTGTTGCGCTGTCCGTCATATTAGTTATCGTTCCAGCTGTTCTTGAATTGGTCGGGTCTGCGTCATACCAGTTAATCTGGTCTGTAATAACTGTATTCTCATAAACAGTAGTAGTAGTAGAGGTATCGCAATCAGTATCATTTGAACCAAAAATCTTCCAATCAAACCAAGATGACGAAGAAGCTGTTATCGGCCTAATTGTATATGTCGCCGTGTCTGTCATCCCATTTAATAATAATGCCTTAGATGTAGTGGCGTTATTATGTCTGGCAGTGTAGAAACTACCTTCTGCTGTCGCTGTTGTTGATGTTCCGACCTGTAATCCGAATACATCCCGCGGTTCATCGGCTTGACCGCCAAAAGATAATGTTTCAAAACCTTGTCCATCCAGAATATTTTGAACTAATATCTCTGCCGCCGCTTGCTTAACTTCATCTTCAACAGATAGATTTTGCCTTTGAGCCTGAACTATGCCTATTATTCCAAGACCTACAATAACTAAGGCAAATAAATAAATAATATTAAGTTTTTTAGTTTTTTTCATTGTTTTTTCCTTATTATTAGACAAACTACCGACCCGGATTACCTTTTAGTTTGTTTGGCTCTTCTATTTCTTTGAACCTTAATAATTCTTTAAAGCCAGAGTCAACTAAGCCAGTTCCTTCCCATACAGCGCATAAATCAGCTCCTATCTGTTCATTGGTTAGTCCGCTTCCTTTTTTTCTTGCGGCTAAAGCAAAAGCATAATTAGTCATCGCATCAGCTGGCTCGTCTTTTCTTAATGTGCCGTGCGTATAAACGCTTTCCATCAAAACTTTTCTAACGGCTTCAAGTAAAACTTTATTCTCTATAAACTTCATTATCTCTTTATGTTCCTGTTCTGAAAGATAATCTTTTATTTTAGTCATAATTTTTTCTCCTTATTTTATATCTTTATTTATATTACTGATTAAGTTCTCTACCGCTTTATTGGGCGTACTGCCTTTCGCTTCTCTATTGATTAAATATCCAATTTTAGCAATCCAGAAAATCTTACTTCCTGACCTAACTAAATACAACCCAAACTCTGCATCGCTTCCACGACTAATTTCTTCGCCTATTGATAAACATTTTTGAATAAGTTGTTCTAATTTCATATTATTTTTCCTCTTCGGCTTATTTTTAATTTCAATACCGACACAACCGCAATATTTACAAATCTCATTTATTTCCGCTTTACGATTAAATATTGCATCGTGAGTTGTTGTTCCATAGGGGAATTCAATATCCCATCCGCTTTTACAATTTTTACATTCAACTGTCATTTTATATGATTTTATTTTTTTTGACATAAGTTTTTATTTAATATTATTTAATAGTTTGTTTAGGAGTCGGAGCGATTTGTGGAGTTGGAGGTGTGGTCTGCGGGGCTATTTGCTGTTGCGTTTGTTGAGGAGATGTTGCCCAACTGAAATCCATTGGATTCATTCCCGAATATTCCAACATATCGTTAAATGATTTTGAAGCTCCCGGGATAGCCATAATTTGCATAAAACCTTGAGGATTAGCAAAGATTGTGCGGAAAATATTAGTAATTTTATCAGTCATTAAAATTAAATCTTTTTGCTTCCCTGCCACATTAACTTTAACTTTAACTGAAAGATTTTTGAACTCATCTTTTAAGATTGTAATAAATTGCTTATTCCCGACTTTCATAAAATCTTCTTTTGTCTTTTGCTGATAAATATCAGCTTCTTCTTGAGCTATCTCTTTACCGCTTAATATTCTTTTTTTAATTAACTTATTTCTTTCAATAATAGATACATTCTCGGCAACCTTTTGAAGCTCATCTAATGAAAGTTCTGATAAGAATTTAGTTTCTTCTGTTATTTTTTTTGAGATGTAAGGAATAATCCAATCTTTATATACTTCTTCAACCCACTTGGCATATTTGCCGCGGCGGTATTCGTGTATGCCCTTGCCTTCTATCACTACTCTTTCCTGTAAGCGAAATGGAGTGCCTGCTGTTGGCGATTCTCCAAGCAAGGGGTCGGTGGCCGAACCTAATCTTTGGGCGTGATTTTCCCAATCAGCGACAGATTTTTCAAATAAAGCTATATTTCTCGGATAAGTATCTAAAACCTTAACTGTCTTACCCTCTTCAACTTCAAGAAGTTCTAAATTATCCATATCTTTCAAACCTCCGGGATGTTTTGCGGCTATAGTCGGGTCATCTGTAACTGTGATTGTTTTAGATGCGGAATCTAAGAAATCCTTTTTAATTATTTCTCCATAATTAGCCCAAATTTGCGGTTCCGTTAATTCTTCAATGCCTCCCCATCCAAGCGACCGATTAAATATTTCTTCAGTAAGAGCTAATTTAAATGGATTTTCTTCTTTGGCTCTAAAAAGAATAAGTCCTTTTCTTTCTCCGTTATCATCTTTATAAAAAGTAACTATCTGCATTTGCTGTTCGTATTTTTCTATTTCTTGCTCATTATCATCTAAGTATTCTTCTGGCAATACTCCGTGAACTTCATAAACTTTAATATCAGGCCCTGGAATATCTCCTTTATCATTGGCGGCAATAGCAATCAATTCATCAATCGTAGTTGTTGCTCCTGTTTTTCCCCAGCCCTTCTTTTCAAACTCTTTTAATTGAGCAGGCGAGTATTCATGTAAAAGACCAATCGGAGCGTTCAACATATCTTTTTGGTTGCAAAAAACGATACTCTCCAATGGGACATATTCAGGTTTTCCTTTTCCAATATTCTTAGCCAATCCGCCTCCTAAATCAATCTTTGACTCCTTGATTTTATCAAAAAATGTGTCTAAATCATTTTCAATCACATAAACATCATCGTGATATTTCTTAATTAAAAATGAAAGATGATACAATTCAGAATTATCAACATAAAGTATAATGTCCTTAATATCTATATCTTCGGCCCTGTATTTCAGATTAAGTATCGGACGCATTATATTTCTAACAGGAACTTCATCTATTGTATCTTTTTTCTTATCGCCTCTAATTTGTGAGTTCTTATAAATTGACCTGTTTTCAATATGCTCTCGCATAGACCAATCCCATACATCATTGATTTGAATTTCGCGCTTATATTCTTCTTCTTTTTGAATTATATAATCAAAAATGTTATTTGCTTTCATACTATTTCATTGCTAATTCTAAATTCTTTGCGATTATTATTCTAAGTGTCTTATTGTTAAAAAGCTTCTTTAACTTAAAAATCCTGTTAAACTTTCGTTCTGCTTTTAGCTTACCTTTTTTAACAATTAAAAGTCCATCTGTTTTAATATCATCAACCTCTAATAATTCAATAGCTTCAAGTAATGTTTCGCCTTTAGCTTTGTATTCTTGATTGTTTAATTGAAGAATAGCTGAATATGGTTTTTCAGTTTTTGGTTTAGCTTTTGTCATTTTTTTAGATGTAAATTAACCCCAAAAAACTTATCCATTTTGCCCTCTTGTATTATTTTAAGAGCATCCCAATTAATATCATCAGTTTTCCCGCTATTTGCTATCGCATATTGCGTTATTATAAACATCTCATCAAAATCAACTGAAACATCTTTAATACCCTTTTTAGCTATAACCATAAAAATATCATTAACATAACTGGTACTAAAATTGTTACCTACATTTATATATAAATCATCTACTGATTTAATAATATCTTTTAATTTTAATATGTTTTGTGTCATAATCCTATTTTTTGTCGCTCTTTTATAGTGGCTTCTTGATACATCTTTTTTAACACTTTATACGCCCGCCTTTCTTCTCTTTTATTTAATTTCTCTTCTTTAGCGTATCTATGGGCTTTTAATTTTAATTCCTTTATTTTTGTTTTATTCATCTTGCCGGATTTATATTGCTACCTCGCAGGATTCGGTTTTGTTCGTTTAATAACAAGTCCTCTTGGTAATTCGTGTGGTCTTCTGGCTATTTGTAATTGATAGGCGGTAGCGTCTGAAACATCATCGTGTATTGCTTGCGGGAAGTTAATCAATTCTTCTTCTAAATCCCTACATTCGCCTTTAATATGATAGATTGAACCACTCTCATATCTTGGTATCAATCCTCTGATTCTTACTTCTTTATTGACTTGGTTATGAGAAACCTCAACAATTGGTAAAAACTTATTTCTTTTTCTTTGTTCATCATCAATAAATGGTTTAATCGCTTGTAGATAAATTGTTTTTTCAATGCCTATTTGTTCGTATCTATTGTTATTGTGAAGAGTAAAAAGCAAATCAATCAATTCCAATGGGTCAACTTTTAACCGCCACGCTTTTAGATTCCAAAAGTTAGAAGTATCAACCGAGTTATCGCATAATCCGGTATAATCAGAGCTGGCTTGTTTGCTTATCGCCGTATCAATAGTTAAAAATCTTCTAATGCTTAATCTGTTAACTTCCGCTTGTTCCCGTTCTTTGAACCAATGAGGTTTGAATTCTTGATTTTCAGTGGCGATCGGATGTTGTTGATATAAAGCCGAAAAGTTTTTTGAACCGATTAATACTTTGGTCTGTGTTAAATCAGCAATATTATATCTATTCGGCCATAATGCCTCTCCTATTTCCCTATGTTCTTCTTTCAATTCAGCAATCCCAGGATAACTTATAATCTTGCATATTTTCTTAAAATCATCATTTTCAAGTATCCGTCCGGCCAAGTCATCCAAATGCCAGCGGGTTAAAATGATTATCATTACTCCTTGCGGTTCTAATCGCGTCCAAGCGACTGTTTTGAACCACTCCCAAACCTTCTCCCTAAAAACTTCTGATTCAGCTTCTTCCGCATTCTTGATAGGGTCATCAATCAAGAAAACATTAGCTCCCTTACCTGTTGTTGCTCCACCTATTCCAACCGACACATAAGTTCCATCGTGATTAGTCATCCATTCGCCCTTACCTTCTTCTCCCTGTTTTAATTGGACATTTGGAAATATGCTTTGATAAATCGGACTATTAACTAAATCTCTTGTCTTCCCTCCAAACTTAACTGCTAAATCTCCCGAATAAGAAGCCGTAATAATTTCTTTAATAGGATTTCTGCCTAAATACCAAGCTGGAAAGTTTATAGTGCACTCTAACGATTTTCCGTGTCGGGGCGGCATAAAGACCATTAAAATCTTTTTACCGTCTTTTATAAATTGCCCACTTTCAATCTTTTCTAATTCTTGAGCAATTTCCTCATGGTGCCAATTAGGGTCATAATCCTTATTAGTTAAAATAGAAAAATCAATTAGATAATTTCTGGCTTCTTCTCTAAGAACTTGATTTTCTTCTTCCGATAATTCTTTCTGCGATTTTGTTTTTTTGGTCATCATTCACAAAAATTTCAAATGGCGTATTATCTTTATTTCCAATATCTAATTCTCTTGGAATGCAAGTAGGCAGTATCTTTTCCATTACTTTCATTCTCTTAAATTTCATTTCTTTGGATTGGCTTTTGCTTCGCATTATCTTTACTGCTTCGTCAAGAACTAAGCCCTTTAATGTAGCGGCTTTTCCTCTGTTTTCTTCCGAATAGGGTTTGCCACCACTATTGCCTTTGGCATTTGTATTTCCATAAGTCCCTGACATATTTCGTGTCCAACTTGATATTTTATCTCTTAACAATCTTATAGTTCCTTGAAGAACTTAAATCTACTATTCTTGGTCGTTCTTCTAAATATCCAACCAATCTACCATTTATTATAACGGGTTTTTTTCTTTCTTTTATTGGTCTTATATCGTAAATTTTCATAAATAAAAATAACCAAACACTATTAGCGTCTGGTTATATACTTTTGAATTATAAAAATCATTGTAAGAAACTTATTTATTAAAAAATACTGTAAAACTTAATTACATCTTATAACAAATAGATTTTGTTTGTCAAGGAGCTGGCGTTCCCAAAAGGGATTTATTGGAAATTTATAGCGGTAGTAGGTAAGGCATAAAAGAAGGAGGTCTTAAAAATACCTATGAACCTTGCCCGTCGCCATCTTGGATTTTTATTTGTCTTTATCAATTAAATCATCTGTCTTAATGTGCTTAGCAAGAAATTCTGCAAGTTTATCAATATCAACAATGGCTAAATTAGAAATGCCTGCTATTTTATATTCATCAATAACATTTGGATTGGTAGTAAAACTTAAAGGTAGGATATTTGGAATACTAATACTACCCATAATCTCTTGTTTAATTATATCTTTTTTTGTCATATTTTTTACTTGTACGTACTTATACTAACCTATACACTTTTTGCTATAACTGTCAGCTTAGTTAAGCCATTTATTATACTAATCTATACATTTATCCCTCGCTAATGTGAACATTGTTTGGACACTTGCAGGTCGGACTCCAAGTCCCGCCTGATGTTCCTTTGCCGTATGCGGTGAATTTATACGGCTTTTTGCATTTATG
>Ga0114920_10000099_pt1 | contig 40357 bp, 33 predicted proteins | sample ChitaG_FD_88683 | JGI IMG/M metagenome (GOLD analysis project Ga0114920, IMG submission 88683) | Deep subsurface microbial communities from South Pacific Ocean to uncover new lineages of life (NeLLi) - Chile_00310 metaG | ecosystem: Environmental > Aquatic > Marine > Oceanic > Sediment ...
TCCCCGAACAGATCTCCAGGTTGAGGGGATCGATCAGCCGTTATCAGGGAGCTCCGACCCAGACACAGATTGACCAGTACAACGATATCAAGACAAAGGTCACTCCTCTGCTCGAAATGGCCGCCGAAATTCAAAAAAAAGATATCCCAAAATTGAATGCATTACTCAATGAGGTAAAGTTTCCCTTTATAAAGATATCAAGATAGAAAATGAAAGGGCCGGTTTGGCTTTAGGATCCTGTCAGCCGTCCCACTAAAAGTATAAAGCCTGGAAGGACAAGATATGAGAGCTTTTTGCGAGAGATCGTTCAGGCTTTTTGTGCTTTCTGGATTTTAGCCCAGGTGTCCCGCAGGGGAACGGTCCGGTTGAAAACGAGTTTGTCTTTTGAGGAATCCTCGGTATCCACACAGAAATATCCCTGCCTCAGGAATTGAAAACGGCTTCCGGGTTGGGCTTCTTTAAGGCCGGGTTCAAGCTGACAATCAGATAATATTTTCAAGGATTCAGGATTGAGGAGGTCCTTAATATCTGCGCCCTCCTGGCCCTCCATGGGATTTTCCTTTGTGAAGAGATGATTATAGAGCCTGACTTCGGCGTTTATGGCATGTTCAGCAGAAACCCAGTGCAGAGTGCCCATCACTCTCCGTCCATCCTTGGACCAGCCGCCCCGTGTTTCCGGATCATACGTGCAGTGCAGCTCTTTAATGTCTCCTGATTTATTGTCTTTAACGACCTGATTACAGGTGATGTAATAGGCGTGTTTGAGCCGGACTTCCCTTCCAGGAGCTAATCGGAAAAACTTTTTTGGAGGGTCCTCCAGGAAATCATTCTGTTCGATATAGAGAACTCTAGAGAAGGGGATTTTCCGGGATCCCATACTCTGATCTTCCGGATTGTTTTCGGCGTCCAGCCATTCCACCTTGTTTTCAGGATAATTATCGATGAAAACTTTTATCGGACGCAGAACGGCCATCACTCTTGGGGCCCTCAAATTCAGGTCCTCTCGCAGACAGTGTTCGAGAAGTGCGATATCCGCCGTGCTCTCATTTTTGGCCATCCCAATCCGATCACAGAAATCACGGATGGCTTCCGGCGAATACCCTCTGCGCCTCATGCCGGAAATCGTGGGCATTCTGGGATCATTCCAGCCCCTGACATGACCCAAATCGACAAATTCAAGGAGCTTCCTCTTACTCATCACAGTATAGGTGAGATTGAGCCGGGCAAACTCGATTTGCTGAGGATGAAAGGCGGCCAGCTCCTTAAGATACCAGTCATAGAGGGGCCGGTGGTCCTCGAATTCCAGCGTGCAGATGGAGTGTGTGATCCCCTCAATGGAATCAGATTGGCCGTGAGCCCAATCATAGGTCGGATAGATGCACCAATTGTCCCCAGTTCTGTGATGGGAAGCCCTTAGAATCCGGTACATCACAGGATCTCTCATGTTCAAATTGGGAGAGGCCATATCGATTTTGGCTCGAAGTGTGCGGGAGCCATCTGGAAACTCACCGGCCTTCATTCGGGCGAACAGGTCCAGGTTTTCTTCGATGGGGCGGTCGCGAAAGGAGCTGTTTTTTCCCGGTTGAGTGAGGGTTCCTCTATGTTCTCTGATCTTGCCCGCATTCAAATCACAGACAAAAGCTTTTCCTTTTTTTATCAGCTGTACAGCCCACTCGTAGAGCTGATCAAAGTAATCGGAGGCATAGTACTCACGGTCTTCCCAGTCAAAACCCAGCCAGCGGATATCCTCTTTAATGGATTCAATGTATTCGATCTCCTCTTTGATGGGATTGGTGTCATCGAAGCGGAGGTTACAGAGGCCGTGGTATTCGGCCGCAATCCCGAAATTGAGGCATATGGACTTTGCGTGGCCAATATGCAGGTAGCCATTGGGTTCGGGGGGGAAGCGTGTGTGAACTCTCCCCTCGTTTTTTCCTGCAGCCCGGTCTTCATCAATAATGGTCCGGATGAAATCCTTGGATGGGACTTCGGTATTCTTTAAATCCTTATTTTCTGCTTCTCTGTCACTCATCTCTTCATCGCCTCCAACTCTCTCCCATCATAGCCATTTCCAAGAATTTATCAATATCTTCAGAAAGCTGCCCTAATTCTTCCCCGCATTGTAATTCTCCTCCACATCCGATATCATATAACATGTTTATCTAGGATTAAAAATGAGCCACAAATTTCATGCAACTACGATCATTTGTGTGCGTCACAAAGGGCAGCTGGCCATCGCAGGAGACGGCCAGGTCTCCATGGGGGATACCGTTCTTAAAGAGAAGGCCAGCAAGATAAGAACTCTTTACAAGGGAGAGGTCCTGGCCGGATTTTCAGGAGCGACATCGGATGCCTTTGCTCTTTTTTCGCGATTTGAAGCCAAATTGGAGGAATACAGAGGAAATTTATCGAGAGCGGCCATTGAACTGGCTAAGGACTGGCGTCTGGACAGGGCTCTCCGCAGGCTGGAAGCACTGCTTATCGTCGCGAATAAAGACAGTATTTTTCTCCTCTCCGGTACTGGTGATGTTATAGAACCCGATGACGGCATTATCGCCATCGGTTCAGGCGGATCTTATGCGCTTGCGGCTGCTCGATCTCTCCTCAGGTTTACTGATTTTCCTGCTAAAAAAATTGCTAAAGAAGCCCTGAAAATAAGTTCTGAAATATGTATCTACACCAATGATCAGATTACGGTGAAGGAATTGTAATGGCTATTGCCTTGCCCGAAAAACTCTCATCACAAAAACAAGAATCTGCCGAGATCGAACTCACTCCTCAAGAGATTGTCTCTGAGCTGGACAAGTATATCATTGGCCAGAAGGATGCCAAGAAGGCGGTAGCCATCGCGCTGCGAAACCGCTACCGGAGGAGAAAACTGCCTCCGGATCTGGCTGACGAGATTGCGCCCAAAAATATTCTTATGATTGGGCCTACGGGAGTAGGAAAAACCGAAATCTCCCGCCGTCTGGCCAAACTCACGTCCTCTCCATTTCTCAAGATTGAAGCGAGCAAATTTACGGAAGTCGGCTATGTCGGGCGTGATGTGGAATCGATGATCCGGGATCTGGTCCGAATCTCTGTGGATATGATCAATTCAGAAAAAATTGAAGAGATCTTGGAGAAGGCCGTACAGAATATTGAAGAAAAAATTCTGGATTGTCTGCTCCCTCCAATAAAGAAAAGACCGGATGGTCTTGATCATGACGATCCGGCAAAATTCCAGGCAACTCGTGAAAAGTTCAGAATTCAGCTGAGAGAAGGCCTCCTCGATGACAGGATGATCGATATCGAGGTCAAAGAAAAGATGTCTTCGCCCTTTGAGATTTTTTCTAATGCCGGTGTCGAAGAGATCGGAATTCAAATTCAGGAAATCATTCCCGGTTTTGGTGGAGGAAAGACCAAGCGGCGGAAAATGAAAATCAAGGGAGCTCGTGAACTCCTCATGGAAGAAGAACAAAAAAAATTAGTCGATAAGGATCTGGTTAACCGGTTGGCTATTGAAAAGGTGGAGCATTCGGGGATTATTTTTCTGGACGAAGTGGACAAGGTGGCCGGCCGAGAAACGGGACAAGGTCCCGAAGTCAGCCGGGAAGGAGTTCAAAGAGATCTGCTTCCTATTATTGAGGGGACAACCGTTAACACGCGTTCGGGATTGGTACGGACCGATCATATCCTGTTTATTGGCGCCGGTGCGTTCCATGTGGCAAAACCGTCAGATCTTATACCTGAACTCCAGGGACGGTTCCCAATCAGAGTAGAACTCACCTCTCTGGATAAAAAGGATTTCATCCAAATTCTGACCGAGCCAGAGAATGCCCTGATCAAGCAGTATGTAGCTCTCATGGATACCGAAGGCATCATCATAGAATTCACAGACGATGCGATCGATGAAATTGCAGAGATTGCCGAGAAAGTCAATGAGATGACGGAAAATATCGGGGCCAGAAGACTTCACACCATCATGGAAAAAGTGATGGAAGATATTTCCTTCCAGGCTCCCAATATTAGAAAGAAAAACATAACCATTGATAGGAAATATGTCCAAAAATACCTGAAGGACATTGTCAAGGACGAAGATTTGAGCCGCTTCATTCTCTAATGAAGAGATATCTGCTATTCCTTCTATCCTTTGCCCTCCTCATGTTTTTTATCTCATGCGGGAAAAAGGGCCCTTTGCAGCCTCCAATTGTGCGCATCCCGAAGAGAGCGGAAAATGTAGGCCTGACTCAAAGGGGAGCCAAAGTCTTCTTGAGATGGAAAAATCCGGTCAATTATATCGATGGGAATCCGATTGTTGGGCTTTCTGAAGTGGAAATTTGGCTTCTGGAAAAGGAATGGAGTGAGATAAAAACACCGGAATTGACAGAAACTGGTGAACCGGTCGAACCCAACTGGGAAAAAGAATTTAAAAAAGAGGGACGGCTTTTACTGACCATCACGAAGGAGAAACTGCCGGACTATATCTTTGATGGTGAGCAGGAGAATCCTGTGATGCAGTTCGTCTATCCTCTTGATAAAGATTTCGTGTCCAAAAAATACCTCTTCAGTTTGAGAGTGAAGGATATCAGAAGACGGAAATCCCTCTATTCCACGCCCATTTCGTTTGAGGCCAAAATGTTGTCTAATCCTCCTTTAAACTTTAATGCCGAAGTTTTTGCAGACAAGATCTTACTCCAATGGGATCCTCCTGGCGAAAACATTGATTTGTCAACCCCTCCTCTGGTCGCAGGATATAACGTGTTTCGCGCTGCTGGAAAATCCAAAGCCGTCCGTTTGAATCCGGTTTTGATCAAAGGCCGGACGTATGAAGACAAAACTTTTGACTTTGGCACGACCTATTCTTATTTTGTTAGAGTATCCTCCAGTGAATCTTCTCCCTATCAGGAAAGTGAGGATTCCGAAGTGTTTGAGATATCTCCGAAAGACACCTTCGCTCCTGCTCCTCCAAAGGGAGTTGTCTTAGTGATGGGACCGGATATCCTTTCTTTGAGTTGGGATGCCAACCAGGAAAGTGATCTGGGAGGATACAGAGTCTGGAAAAGAGCTGAAGGGGAATCTGAGTTTGCGGCTTTGATGAAAGAGCCTATTCTAGAAAATACCTACACGGACACCTCGGTTGAAAAAAATATAAGATATTATTATGCTATTACTTCAATGGACAAGGCCGGAAATGAGAGCCAGAAATCAAATACTATCTCGGAAATCATCAGGGATGGATTTTTATGAAAATCTACCGTTATAAACACAAAAATAAGGTTTCCTATGGGATATTAAAGGAAGAACGGCTCTACTCATTCGAGGGTTCACCATTCAGATCATTTAAGGTGAAGAACATCAGTGTCCCCATCGGTGAAGTGATGCTCCTTCCTCCGGTCAAGCCTTCAAAAATCATAGCCATCGGAGTCAATTACAGAGATCATGCGATGGAACGTGGAAAGCCCCTTCCCAAAGAGCCTCTGGTTTTTATGATGCCACCATCAGCCGTCAGTGGTCCCAATGACATTATCATTTATCCCAAAATGGCCAAGCGTGTTGACTATGAGGGAGAATTGGCCGTTGTCATCAAAAGACGCGCTCATCTCTTGTCGAACGAAGATGATGTGGACAAGTATATTTTGGGGTATACGTGCTTTAATGATGTGACAGCTCGGGACCTCCAAGAGAGGGACGGTCAGTTTACTCGCGCCAAATCGTTTGATACATTTGCCGCCTTCGGTCCCTGTGTTGTGACCGGCCTTGATCCGTCACAGCTGAAGGTGAAGACATTTCTCAATGGAAAACTGCGGCAGTCGGGGAATACAAAGAATCTCATATTTTCAGTGCCTTACTGCATTCGGTTTGTTTCCAATATTATGACTCTCAATCCGGGGGATATCATTACAACAGGAACTCCCTCTGGAGTAGGCCCCATGATTCCCGGAGATAGGGTGGATGTTCAGATCGAAGGGATTGGAACTCTTTCGAATGTTGTAATGTCCATCAAAAAATAATCCGATCGAATAGACATAATGGTCGAGTTTATTTATATATATGCAATAATTGGAGGTAACGATGAAAATTTTTCTGGATACGGCGAATCTGGAACATATCAAAGAGGTGGCCAGCTGGGGACTGCTCGATGGGGTCACCACAAACCCCACTCTCGTCTCCAAGGAAAACCAGAAATTTGATGTGCTGATAAAAAAAATATGCAGCCTTGTCCATGGACCTGTCAGCATTGAGAGTGTGTCCACCAAAGCCGATGCAATCATTAAGGAAGCCCGACGTTTGGCCAAGATTGCAGACAATGTAGTGGTGAAAATCCCGATCTGTTTGGAAGGGCTCAAGGCGACAAAAGCCCTGGCTGCGGAGGGGATCCAGGTCAATACAACCTTGATTTTTTCTTCACCGCAGGCTCTTCTTGCTGCCAAAGCCGGTTCCCGTTATCTCAGTCCTTTTGTGGGCAGGCTCGATGACATTTCTCAAGATGGATTGGATGTGGTCGATCAAATTGTCACCATCGTGAATAACTATGGTTTTGACAGTGAAGTAGTCGTGGCCAGCATAAGACATCCCCTTCATTTCATTGAGGCTGCAATGATGGGGGCGGATATTGCCACCGTTCCGTTTTCCACTCTGGAGAAATTGGTGAAACATCCCTTGACGGATACCGGGATGGCTACATTTCTGAAAGACTGGAAAAAAGTCAAAAAAAATTGAATATCTTGCTCGAATAAAATGACTTTTGAAAAAAAACTCAAAGTTTTACGGCATAAAAACAGCCTGGCTGAACTAGGGGGGGGGAAAGAACGGATTGAGACACAGCATAAGTCCGGAAAACTCACGGCTCGAGAGAGGATCGACCTTCTCCTTGATGAGGGATCGTTTCAAGAAATGGATAAACTTGTTGTCCACCAGTGCCAGGATTTTAAGATGGACAAAAAAAAGTTTTATGGAGATGGGGTAGTCACAGGATATGGAACGATTGATGGCCGAACCGTTTTTTTATTTGCACAGGATTTTACGGTTTTTGGGGGTTCTTTAAGTGAAGCGTACGGAAAGAAGGTCTGTAAGATTATGGATTTAGCCATGAAGGCTGGAGCCCCCATGATCGGACTCAATGATTCCGGAGGAGCCCGCATACAGGAGGGTGTAGCCAGTTTGGCGGGATATGCTGATATTTTCCTTAGGAATACCCTGGCTTCGGGTGTTATCCCACAAATTTCTGCTATTTTGGGGCCTTGTGCCGGAGGAGCCGTGTACTCCCCGGCCATCACCGATTTTATCATCATGACACAGGGAATCAGCCGGATGTTTATTACCGGACCGGAAGTTATCAAGGAAGTCACGCATGAAGAAGTGACGATGGAAGAATTGGGAGGGGCCGATACGCATAACATCCTAAGCGGGGTGGCTCATTTTTCGGCCGAAAATGAAGAGCAAACAATGGCCTTGATTAAAGAGCTGTTGTCTTTTATTCCGGATAACAATATGGAAGATCCCCCATTCAGAGAAACCTCCGACCCTGTGGACAGGCTCGATGAAGATTTAAATTTTATAGTTCCCGATGATCCCAACCAACCTTATGACATCCGCGAGATCATCAAGGTTGTGCTGGATGACAATTGTTTTTTTGAGGTCCAGGAACATTTTGCCAAAAATATTGTTATTGGCTTTGGCCGGCTTGGAGGCAAATCTGTGGGCATCACGGCCAACCAGCCGGATCACATGGCAGGAGTTTTGGATATCAATTCATCTGATAAAGCTGCCCGATTCGTTCGATTTTGTGATGCGTTCAATATTCCACTGATCACTCTGGAAGATGTGCCGGGATTTCTCCCCGGTGTTTCACAGGAACATGGGGGCATCATCCGTCATGGAGCAAAACTCCTCTATGCTTTTTCAGAGGCAACTGTGCCAAAAATCACCCTCATTACACGGAAGGCCTACGGTGGAGCCTATTGTGTTATGGCGTCCAAACACATAAGGGCCGATATCAATTATGCCTACCCTACAGCGGAAATCGCAGTGATGGGCCCTGAAGGGGCCGTAAAGATTGTGTATAAGAAAGAACTGGAAAAGGCGAAAGATCCGGAAGAATTCAAGAAGCAAAAAATCGAAGAATTTAGGGAAAAATTTGCCAATCCCTATATCGCCTGTGAAAAAGGCTATCTGGATGAAGTGATTGAGCCGAAGCTTACACGGCCCAAACTCATCGCCGCTTTGAATATGCTTGAGAATAAACGGGACACAAATCCTCCGAAGAAACATGGGAATATCCCACTTTGAGTTTTTTATGCCGAAATTATTTAAAAAAATCCTGATTGTCAATAGAGGAGAGATTGCGGTCAGAATTATCCGTGCTTGCCGGGAGTTGGGGATAATCCCTGCCGTGGTCTATTCTCAGGTTGACAGGAAAGCCCTTCATGTCAAACTGGCCGATGAAGCCTATTTTATTGGAGAAGCCAAGCCGTCGGCAAGTTACCTCAACATAGACAAAATTATCAAAGCGGCACATGGGTGCAATGCGCAGGCAATCCATCCCGGTTATGGCTTCTTAGCCGAAAATCCCGAGATCGTAAGGCGTTGTGAAAAAGAGGGCATTGTCTTTATCGGGCCTCCTCAAAAGCCCATGAGCCTGATGGGGAACAAGGTGGCCTCACGCAAGAAAATGGCCGAAGCCGGGGTCCCGATTATTCCTGGCACTTTAAAACCTGTGAAGAATAGTAGAGAGCTTGAAACCGCCGCCGAAACAATTGGTTTTCCTGTGCTGTTAAAAGCAGCGGCAGGAGGTGGCGGGAAGGGATTACGGCGTGTGCAGGGGAGAGCAGAGCTTTTGCCGGCATTCAAGCTTGCCCAATCTGAAGCGTTATCGAGTTTTAATGATTCCTCTGTCTATATCGAAAAATACATTGAGGAACCCCATCATATAGAGATTCAGATCTTGGCCGACCATTCGGGAAACATTGTCCATCTTGGAGAAAGAGAGTGTTCGATTCAAAGACGTTATCAGAAGGTGATAGAAGAAACGCCGTCCCCATTTCTCGATGAGGACAAACGGAATGAAATGGGACAGATTGCCGTGCAGGCTGCCGCCGCAGTCGGATACAGGAATGCGGGAACGGTCGAGTTTATCGTGGATAAAGACAAAAATATATACTTTTTGGAAATGAACACGCGCCTGCAAGTGGAGCACCCCATCACAGAAATGGTGACGGGCATCGATTTGGTGAAAAGCCAGATTAAAATCGCTGCCTGTTGGCCTCTGGAATTTTCTCAGGAAGAGATTCAACCTAGAGGCCATTCTATCGAATGCCGAATATATGCAGAAGATCCGGACCAAGGATTTATGCCTTCACCAGGGAAAATTAAACATTTAAGGGTTCCTTCAGGAGGTTTGGGTGTCCGTTTGGATTCAGGAATCTATGAAGGATACTGTGTTCCTCTGGAATATGATCCGCTGCTTTCTAAGCTGATTTCCTGGGGCCGTTCAAGAGATGAGGCTGTTGAGAGAATGAAAAGAGCACTTTCCGAATACCAAATCTACGGGATCAAAACCACCATTCCCTTTTTCAAACGTATTCTCCGGCATCCAAAATTTATTTCCGGAGATTACAATACACATTTTATTGCCAATCTTGAAAAAGTGACAGATGATCAGGGCCCGGAAGAAAAAACGGTCGCTTTGATTGCCGCAGGAATAAAAAGCTACCTGGAAAGTCAGATCGGCCTGACATCCAGGAAATTAGGTCGAGGGAGCAATTGGAAATTTCAAGGACGGCTGCACAACTTTACCAACAGGCGTTGAGATGAATGTTTCGTTTTGGTTTGAAGATAAAGAATACTTGTTGAATATTGTCAAACAGGAGAAGAATGAATTCCAAGTGTCATTTGGAAAAACTCTCCATCATGTGTCCTGCGAGTTTTTGGGTGACAATGAAGTTCTTCTGAGCATTGATGGAAAGATTCACTCGGTCGTATTTCATTCGAATAAAACATCTCATTCTGTATATATTAACGGAAAAAGTTTTATAATTGAGAAGAAGTCAGCTCATCAAATCCTGGAAAACCGGCACGGTGAGCAAAAGAAAAGAGATGTCAAAACATCCATGCCAGGAAAAATCATTAAGGTGTTGGCCCAGGAAGGTGATAAAGTCCAAGAAGGCCAGGCTGTCTTGATTCTTGAGGCCATGAAAATGCAGAATGAAATCAAATCTCCCCTGAGTGGACGGATCATCCGAATCGATCCTCAGGCGGGAGAATCCGTGGAGACAGGGGCCCTCCTTTTTTCTGTGGAGTAAAAGAGGAGCTAAAGTCACTGAAAAGAATAATCTGATGAAACGGAAAAGAAAATTCAAGTCCCTGATTATCATAGGGATCATTTTCCTTATTATTTTTGGAGCAGGCCTTGTCTTAAAAAACATTCTTCTTCGACAGATAAAAAAACAAATTCAATCCAGTTTTGGTTATTCGCAGCTTCATCTCAATATTTTCCCTCCAAAACTGATCATCGAGGATGCCAGATCTACCACTTCTTCACCTTTCTTTTCAGCCGAAAAAATTTCTGTCAGCATGTCCTTTCAGGCTCTATTCTCACGAGAAAAGCCGTTTCAAGTATTGATCGAAAAACCCATCTTTAGGTTCTATGAGTCATCGGAAACGAGAGAGAGCCAGAAACAGCTGCCCTTCCAGATCAGCCTTCCCTTTACTTTAGAAATGGGATGGATTAAAGAAGGAGAGCTGTATTACTGGGGAAAAGAGGACCGATTGCAGGCCAAGAAAATAAATGCGAGGCTCAGTCAAAGAAGAGATTTGTATTCTCTGTTGGTTGAAAGTAGTGAAGCCGTTTATTACTCCAGTTTGAATCCGAATCCTATTGAAGGGACACTGAGCCTCTTTCTTGAAGGACGGGGAGAGGATGTCAATATCAAAAAGTTGCGAATCAACAGTCCATCAGTTATTTTCCGTGCTCATGGGAGCCTGACAAATCCTTTGAACCCAGAGTTCAATTTGACAAGTTCTTTTAATATCAAATCGGATTTGATTGCCCGTCTTCTAAAACTCCCTTTTGAATGGGAGGGAGAGGCTGACGGGAAGGGGAATATTGTCCGAAAAGATGGGACCCTTCAATTTAATGCTGATTTTTCCAGTCGAACGCTGCACTTAAACAGTGTGAATATGGGAAGGGTCGATGGGACGGTCAACTTCGATAGCACGGCTGGTGGCCGGGTGGATGTGAATATCCGGAGGCGCGGACTTGCAGCCGAACATATAGAGATCCGTTTTAAGGATAAAAAAGTCCAAGGGAAGGCTTTTGGGATTCACATTGATCCCGTAATGAAGTTTCTTTTACTTCCCTGGCCTGTGCCCTCGGAGACTTGGGGGAATTTTACTGTTGAAAACAAAAAATTGACTGTGGATGCAGAGTTCAGGGATGATTTCCAAGATGTGGAGCCCGGTGAATATCCTCTTCAAGGGAGTGTGCATGTGGATTGGGATGGCCGGAATGATGTGTCTATTTCTTCCGAAAATATTGTCACTCAATTTGCCGAATTGGAAGTCCAGGGAGATGTTCGAATCGGACAAAGTTTGGATATTGTGCTCAGGGGAAATGTATTTGATGTCAATCAGGCACGCGAATTCACTTCACAAATATTAAATAATGAATTCGAATTCCCTGAGATCAGGGGATCCGGTGAAACAAATATTTATATTTTTGGAGATATAACATCTCCTGATATGCGGGGTGATTTTTCGTGGTCTTCGGCTGGTTTTGCACAATTTGATGCAGGGACGGTTACTGGAGAAGCGGAATTTATTCGGAATGAATTCTATGGTAATTTCGCATTTGACCATCCCTTTGCCCGAGGACATGTCCAAATATCTGCAAAAGACAAAAAGTTCGAGGGGAATTTATATTTAGAGAATGGGGCTTTAGAATACATTCTACCAATACTAAACGTTTCTCTTCCCATTCAAGGGCAGGCAGCGGGTGAATTCAAACTTTTCGGAGAAGACCAAAATATCAATATCCAGGGAAGTTTTTCAAGTCCGTATGTTGATTTTATCGGCCAGCCTTTAGCTCAGCTGCAGGGGCGATTAAATTGGAAGGACAACACTCTATCTTTCTCAGATCTAGAATGCCAGTTTCATGGGGGGCATATACGCGGGTCGACCTTGCTGGCATTATCACGAAGAGAATTTGAGCTGGATATCGCGGCCGAAAACATCAATCTGACTTCAATTTTTCCTTCCATTAAGGGATTCCTCTCGCTGGATCTCAAAGGGAAAGGAGTTTTTGGTGAGGATTCCTCAGGAAAATTTGTTATCAAACCTCTGTATCTGAAGCCTTTCCAGGAGACCGAAGTGGAAGGTGAGGTCACGCTGGGATTCACCGAGGAAAAGATCAAGGTGTCCCTTGATGGGAACTTTCTCCCAGGTGACAATCCATTTCACGTCTCATTGGATATTCCTCTGACATCAGAGATGATCACAGGTGATATTCGAGGTTCTTTCAGCAATTATGACCTTCTCATTCCTTGGAAAGGAGCTCAGGGCCGCATCAATTATCTTGGAGAACTGAAAAGTTTTCGTCGTTCTGTTGAAGTCAAAGGAGCGATTGATTTTCAAGGCTCTCTATTTCCTTTTCCCAGGTTCGCCCATGCTCTGCGTGATTATTCGGGACTGATCTTTGTTGAAAATGAAACGCTGACTCTCCGTGCCCTACAGGGAAAGATGGCGGGAGGCGATGTCCAGGGTCAGGGTGTCCTCCGGCTGGGCAAAGATGGAGTGGAAACGATCGATTTAAAAATGGAAGGAAAAAATCTTCTCCTTTATCCTTTGGAAAGGACGCGGGCGGTTGCCGATGGGAGCTTAAATTTAATCAAGGATTCAGACCGTTTTGTTCTGAACGGAGATTTTGATATCCAGAGATTGTCCTGGCAGCGGGAGTTGGATGAAAGATTTGTTTTTTATTCCGCCTCCGATTTCCAATTAGATCGAGAGGAAGGCTTTCTTGATGATCTCAATTTAAATATTCGCCTGCATGCGGATGACAATGCCTGGATGGAAAACTCTTTGGGACGGGTTAGGGGCAGGTTTGATTTAACTGTTTCCGGAAATGTGAGACTGCCGATTGTACTCGGGGATATCGATGCTTTGGAAGGTCATGTTTTTTTTCAAGACAGAGAATTTGATATTGTTAGAGGGAGAGTAAGCTTTTCGAACCCTGTGACTATCGAACCCTACCTGAGTTTTACCGGTGAGACCTATGTGAAAGACTTTCGGGTCACATTTTCATTAGATGGACTACTGGATAAGCTTAATCCAGAGTTCAGTTCTTCTCCACCACTTCCTCCGGAAGATGTACTGGCCCTGCTGGCTTTGGGGGAATCATTTCGGCGCACCTACCACTATGACCGGAGCACCCGGCAGAGTACCGCGTCTTTGGTGAGCTTCCAACTCTCTGAGCAGGCCAAAAAGAGCGCGGACAAACTTTTCCATCTTGACCGTTTCAGGATCGATCCTTTTGTTTTAGGATCTTCGACGGAAATGACGGCCAGGCTGACCCTGGGAAAAAGAATTTCCCGGAACTTTTTTGTCCTCTACTCAACTAATCTGACAACGCAGAGGGAGGATATTGCTAGGATAGAGTGGGAGTTGACAAATGACCTCTCCATCGTTGCCACACGGGATGAAAAGGGCAGGATCAGTTTTGATATCAAAATTCATAAAAGATTCTGATATGGAAAGAAAAAGACGATTCTACATAAACTTATGTCTTTTTGTCCTGTTCTTCTCTATTAAACCTTTTCCTATTATTTGCCAGGACAGAGTTGAAAATAGACCTATAAACAGCGTTTTGGTACTGATAGATGGTGAATCCAAAGAAGGAGAATTGGGAGAGCTCATCCCGATCACTCCTGGAGATATTTTTTCCTTGAAAGGTATAAGAGATGCCGTTAAGAATATCTATAAATCGGGCTTGTTTGCGGATGTCAAGGTTTATATCGGCGACGGCCCTGAAGTGGAGCTGACATTTTCTCTCACGAAAAACCTGTTCGTTCGCAATATCCAGTTTTACGGTTATGAGGATGTATCTCGAAAAAAATTGAGGGAAAATCTGTTTGTGCTTCAAGAGGGACGTTCTTTCTCCAGCGAGAAGTTATCAAAAGCAAAAGATGAACTCAAGAGTGTGCTGGAAAATGAAGGTTATTTTAGTCCGGATATTGAAGCCTCAACCAATATTGACAGGGTGAACTCACAGGTGGATATCCGTTTTGATATTCGCTCAGCCAGAAAATATACGGTTGGAGAGATTTCTTTCAAAGGTGAACTCCTTGTCCCGGAAGCAACTCTGAAAAAGAAAATGCGCACACAAACAGGAAAGGGATTTATCCCGGTCGTTCTGGAAGAGGACCTTGGCAGGATCAGAGAAATCTACCTTGAATTGGACTATCAGAGAGTTGAAGTGAAGATTACTGAGAAAGTGTTTGATGAGGAGAGCGGCCGAGTGTCCTTTCTCCTGAACGTGACACCTTACGAGAGGATCGAGATTGTTGTCGAAGGCGCGGATATACCCCTGGAGCTTTTAAAACCCATATGGGTAGCAGGAGTTTTCGAGGAGTGGAGTTTATCTGAGGGAAGGGCCAAGATTATCAATTATTTAAGGGAAAAGAATTATCTGTTTTCCACTGTGACACCTTCGATAAAGAAAGAAAAAGAAAATCTTTATGTGACTTATAAAGTCGTTCTCGGCGAGAAAGCGAGAATTCAGGATATAGAGATTCAGGGGGGGCTATTTTTTACTCCTCCACAAATCCGGGAAGAGCTGGGAATTTCAGAAAAGATTCCTTTTTTTAGAAAAATCAATGGCGCCAGACTGTATGAGATTCTGAGAGAGATCGAGTCTCTCTACCGGACAAGAGGATTTTCCGAGACAAAAGTTACCTTGAACTTCATGAAACAGCAGAATGCTGTCAAACCCATCATCTTCATTGAAGAAGGCCGGCAGGACATCATCGATCAGATTTCTCTGGAGGGATCCCGTTCCTATCCCGATGAGCAGTTGCTCATGGAGATCGGCAGTTCCGAAGGAGGAGCCTTTTTCCAACCCAATATTCAAAGGGATGTGGACAGGCTCGAAAATTATTACATGAATCAAGGATTTCGGGATTCGTCCATAAGGGTCGTTGTTCAACAGGGAGAAGGAGGGAACTACTCTATCCGCATCCAAATTGATGAGGGGCAGAAGGTTTGCATTGATAACATCATCATTTCCGGGAATGAGGTCACGCGGAAAAATATTATTTTTAGAGAACTCCTGATTAGAGAGGGAGATTTTGCTTTTTATGATTCGATTATGGCCACAAAACGACGGCTTGAGGGGCTTGGGATTTTTACGCAGGTTAAGATTGAAGAAATCCCTGTTTCATCAGGCCACATCAATCTTTTCATCAGTTTGATCGAAGGTCAAAGAAATTATGCCAGTTTGGGACTGGGCATAGAGACAAAAAATGTTCCAACGTCCTTTGCCGTATGGGATTATAACGTCAGGCCCAGGGGGACGGCAGAACTGATCCGCAGCAATATTTTTGGGTCGGCTGCGCAGCTAAGTCTGGTTGGGCAAGTCAGTCTTCGAGAACAGAGGGCCGTTACTTCTTGGGAGCAACCCTATTTTCTTGGAATCCCCACTCAATTGTTTGTGAATGCCTGGTTGGAAAGGGAAGAGAGGGAGAGCTACAGCTTTGAAAGGAGCGGCTTAAGTCTTTCAATGTTCTATCCCCTTTCTGAAAAGGAAGAAATGGTTTTTTTGACCACGTTGAGATATGCGCGGACGACCCTGTTTGAACTCTGGGTGTCTGAATCCGAAGTGGACCGGCAACATTTTCCTTTTTCCACGACCTCAATCTCGGGAAGTTTTGTCTGGGATAAAAGGGATGATCCTTTTAATCCAGAGAGGGGATTTTTCTTGAGCTCAGTTCTGGAATGGGCCTATCCGCTCTTTAATGCAGAATCAAATTATCAGAGAACATTTTCAAAATACCAGCACTATATCCCCATTATATCAGGCGTGACCTTCATTACCACAACTCGACTGGGTTTGGGCAGAGGAAGAATGCCCATTCATGAAAGATTTTTTGCAGGCGGGAGCAATTCTTTCCGCGGTGTGGAATTCGATGATCTGGGACCGCAGGACCCAAATTCGAACAATCCTATTGGAGGAAAGGCGTTAGTACTCTTTAATTTTGAAATGACTTTTCCGATCCTCTCAAAAATGGAAAATTTGTTTGGGGCTGCATTTTTTGATACGGGCAATGTTTTTGAAAGGCGTAAACAGGTGAGCTTCATCAATTTTCAAAATGCTGTCGGATTTGGCCTTCGCTACCGGACTCCCTTGGGGCCTATCCGTTTTGAACTGGGATGGAATCTCAATGCGCCGCCTGGTAGACGTAACCCTCTTGTCTTCATCACTATCGGCAATGTTTTTTAAACCTATAAATCTTGCTCGGTTTCGTTTACGACGGGGATTATGTTTGTTCCTGTCTATGTTTCTTATGGTGTCCTCTACTTTTTTCTCTTTTTCTAGGTCACAGGAAGTCATTGATCGGATTGCCGCTGTGGTGAATGAATACGTGATCACTCTGTCCGATGTGAAAATTGCAGCGTCTTTTGATCTGTTCGATGATGAGATTTTGTCACAGGAAAAGGATTCTCTTGTGATTCTCGATTGGCTCATCAATCAAAAGTTGGTTATAGGATTAACTCAAGAGAGCAGTCCTATCGAACCCGAAGCCGTTGAAGCCGCCTATCAATCCCTTCTTTTTAAACTGGGAAATGAAGCGGTCAAAGCTAAACTCGATATGTTCGGGTTACAGAAAAAAGACCTCCAGGCCTATTTGTTTGAAAAAATCCTTTTTCAGAGGATTATCGAAGACAGATTCGGGCTGGCTGTTAGAGTCAGTTTAAAAGAAATTGAAGATTATTACAGAGAAAAATTCGTTCTCTCACAGAACCCAAAAAATAGTGAACCGTCGCCCTTGATGGAGGTTTTAGAAGAGATTGAATCGGCCATTAAAAAGAAAAAGATCAAGACACTTGTCGAGGAGTGGTTGAAAAACCTGCGCCGCGAAGCTGATATCCAAATTCTAATTAAGAAGGAGAAGGCGTGAATTATATGGCCTTTTTATTTCCCGGGCAGGGATCTCAAGCCGTGGGAATGGGTAAAGACTTTTACGAGTCGTCACCTTTAGCCAGAGAAATATTTTCTCGCGCTGATGAGTCTTTAGGCTATTCCATAACAGAATTATGTTTAGAAGGACCGGAGGCTGACCTCAGGCTTACTCAAAACACACAGCCGGCTCTGCTGACGGTCAGTATAATTGCGTATAAACTTTTTGGGCGGGAACCGCAAATGGCTGCGGGTCACAGCCTGGGAGAATACTCCGCACTGGTCGCGGCAGGGGCCATATCTTTTGAGGATGCTGTGCTCCTTGTTCACAAAAGAGGAAGGTATATGCAGGACGCTGTTCCAGTAGGCGCTGGAGCGATGGCTGCGGTTTTAGGAGCTTCACACGAGAAAATTGAGGAGGCTGTTCAAGCCGTCAAGGGTGGGATTGTAGAGGTGGCCAACTGGAACAGTAAAGAGCAGATTGTTATAGCCGGTGATGATTTGGCTGTCAAAGAAGCACTGTCTTTCATCGATCCTCCTCGATCTGTTATGCTCCCTGTCAGTGCTCCCTTTCACTGCCAGCTAATGGTGAGTGCTGAGGAGAAATTATCATATGATTTGAATCAGATTGAATTCAGAGATCTAAGATTTCCGATTATTACAAACGTCGATGCAAAAATTATTCTTAAGGGAGATCAAGCGAGAGATTCTCTCAGGAGACAGGTGACTCGCACTGTTCTCTGGTACAGTTCTATGGAAGTGATGGGAAAACAGAATATCGATGCCACTATTGAATTGGGGGCCGGCAGGGTTCTTTCAGGACTTGCAAAAAGAATTGCCAGGGGATGGCAAAAATCTCCAACCGTGCTCAATGTCGAAGATATGGCCTCTCTTGAGAAAACACAAAAAGCTCTCTCTGTGTAGAGACAGACATACGATGTCCATCAGACTCACTGCAGGTGCTATGCAAGGGATAATCCCTCCCAAGCGGACCTATCTTAAAGGAGATGAAGGGAGGACGAAGCGGTGTATCTCTGCCCGCAGCGTAAGGGACCCACTGGGGGATGGGTGGAGCGAGGACGGAGATGCACAGCGGAGGGGTCCCGCCTTCATCTCCAGCAGAAGATGTCGAAGCGTGATTTCTCATCACTTTACAGAACTCGATATTAAAATTTCGGAATTGATCAATCTGAGTAGAGTTGACTGAGGTTTTCAACAATCAAAGCGGGTTGGGATTTGAGCTGGGGCAGGTCTTTTTTTTTGGTTTCGCCGCTCAGCACCAGGATAAAATCGCAGCCGATTCGGTTGGCCATTTCCATGTCTGTGTAAATCCGGTCTCCGATAATCACCAATTCATCTGCGGTTGCCTCATGTCTCTTGATTATATGATCCAGCATTTCCGTGTTGGGCTTGCCGAATATCTTTTCCGGCGTCTTCCCTGTGGCCTTTTCAAAAAGCGCCAGCATGGCCCCGACATCGGGAATCGGACCATCCTGCGTGGGACAGACCAGGTCTTTATGTGTGGCCAGCAAGGGGATGCCTCTTTGTAGAAAAAGTGCTGCTGTTTTAATCTTAAAATAATTGAGTTCGGTGTCAAAGCCCAGGATTATGTACGTTGGATTTTGAGAATCGACCTCTATACCTGCATGTATGAACATGTCCTTCATAGACAAAGTTCCGACGACATACGTTTTATCTATTTTTCTGCTGTGGAGAAAATCGATGACTCCATCCGTAGACAAAATGATTTCTTCTGTGCTGGCAGGTATCCCTAAGTGTTCCAATTTGCTCACATAGTCGGCTTTGGAACGGGATGAATTGTTCGAAAGGTAATAGTATTTTATCCCCTTTTTCCTAAGAACGGAAAAAAAACCTTCGGCGCCTGGGATGAGTTTTTCTCCGAGATAGATTGTGCCGTCCATGTCCAGGAAAACGATTTTTTTATTCTGGATACTGCCGGCGAAAGACGTCATGGAATTCAATCCCTCACAGCGAGAACAGCGTCCCTCACATATTCCACCGCTGAAAGCAGCGTAACGGTGATGATAATTCCGGATAAGACATTGATCGTCCAATCCCCGATGAGATTCCAATAGACGGGTCCGAACAGCAACAAGAAGGAACCGATAGCCTGGACGGTCGCTTTTATTTTTCCGCTGCTCCGGGCAGAGACAGATTGGTTCTTTTTTGCCAGCAGAATTCTGGCGTAGGCGACAGTGATATCGCGGATGGCCATGCACAGAGGGACTAAAAAAAGGACTAGGCCTTGAGTGGATAAACTCCAGTAGATAATGAGCCTGGACAGGCTGTCGGCGAAGGGATCAAGCATGGCCCCATACTCGGAGACAAGGCTGTGTCTTCTGGCAAAGATCCCATCCAAAAGATCCGTCGCTTCAATCAGGAGAAGAAGACCCGCACTCCAGATGAGAGTGGAGACAGAAAAATTGTTGGTCTGTATGACAATAGAGAAGATAATGGCTAGAGGTATTCTTGCTAGAGTGACAGATTGGATAAGGATGTAACCTTGAGGATTTTTTTTGTATGCTTTGGTTTCGGGCTTGGCCTTCATGGATTCTGACTCATTTATCCCACTGGTTTTGTTCAATGATGATACCCTAGAAGGACAAATAGGGTCAAATCTTTATTTAGAGTTCTGGGAAGATGATGGAGAAATCCGTTGTTCCTCCAAAAGAGTTGGTAGCATTTTAAGGATTCGAGGGGTCGAGGGGTCCAGAATCCTCGAATCCTTTGCAAAGCTGCATCAACTAATCGGGAGAAGAACCAAAGATTCAAGCTATTTTTTTTATACGAAGGAAGGAGAGGTAGCCGATAAGGAAAAGAAAGTTGATGGTGAGAACGGACCAAGACATGAATAGTGAGTAGGTCTCTCTACCCAGTAAATCGTAGAGAGAGAGTGAGATGATACAGAGGTTAACGATAAGGACTATCTTCCAGAAAAATGTGTAATTCTGGAACTGCCTTAAAACTATTGTTATGCCGAGAAGAGACATAAGAAAAGTGTAGTCCCAGCCAAGCGGGGAGACGAGTGGTATGCAGATAAGAAGAACAGAGCATTCCAGAACCGGTGTTCTGTGGAGACCTTTTCCTTTTAAAATGAGAAAGAGGATGAGGAGAGCAAGGAGAGAGATTGTCAGGCCGGCGAAAAAAAGTGAGAGATTTTGATGGCCGATCCATTTAGAAAAAAATGCGATGATAGAGACGTTATCCTGAGTCGTTAAAAAAGTTGGAGTGGATTTGAAAAAAGTGGATATCCACTCCTGATGGACAGTCATGTTTCCCTTGATTCCGTAGTAGGATGATGGGACAAGAAAAGCCACAGCAAGGAGGCCGCAAGCGTAAGCAAGAGACCTCCATTTTTTCTTTACTAAAAAATACGGGAAAAAGATGAGGGCATAGGGTTTGAGCGCTACGGCCAATCCCCAGCTCAGCCCTGACAGTGTTTCGTTTCTGATCCGGTACTTGTCCTTATCCTCGGCTAATATCCAGGTCATAGCGATAAGAATTAGAGTGACTATGTTGTTGATCTGACCCAACTGGATTTATCTTAGAAAATATTTCGCCAAAACAAGAGGAGGAAGAAGGCTTAAAAGCCTATAGGGATTTGTTTTTAAGTCCACGAGCTTATTGGAAAGAACAACAAGACAGATGGAAGAAGAGATGATGAAAAAAAACCAGAACGCTTTTGCCAAATCGAGTGGAAACAGAGTCAAGGGCAGATAGAAGAAACTTGAAATCGGCATGTGTTTGAACTGATAGTGCTCGTCAGCCAGCCTGTAGGGTGTCTCTCCCAGATGTAATCTTTGGGCAGATTGGAAATTGACTTCGAAGTCGACCATATCCTCTCTGATCTTGAAGATGAAAAGAAGGAGACAGACCGAAAAAACTAAAAAAATGAAGAGCCAAATATTTTTCTTCGACATCTGATTTCCGGAAAAGTTAAAAACACACAATCACAGCTCCAGCTTTTCGCTCACTTTATCATAGACTTCCTGTACGGAAATGGCTTTCAAACATTTGTTGTCCCTGCAGGGAGATTGACGGTGATTAAAGACAGAGACACAGGGACTGCAGGAATGGTTTGAGTAGAAGACATGACAATTTTTTCCTAAAGATCCATAAAGTTTTGGCGTCTCCGGGCCGAAAAAAACAAATGTTTGGATATCGGTCATTGCAGAAAAATGGGCAGGTCCACTGTCATTTGTGATCAATGCGTCGGAGATAGAGTAGAGATCGATCAGCTCGGAAAAACTGGTCTTGCCCGCAAAATTCAGGCATCGTTTGTAATTGAGAGCTCTGCTGATGGATTCGCAGATCTGTCTTTCGGGCTCAATTCCTGTCAAAACAATGTAGATTCCTTTTAGCTTGAGAAGCTTACTGGCCAGCCCAATATAATTATCGACCGGCCACCTGCGCAGAGGGATGATATCGCTGGCATTTGGATTGAGAAGGAGAATTTTATCGGCCTGGATTATGTCGTTGTTTAGTTCTTTCAACTTATCAAGAATATGTTTTCTAGCATCCTCTGAAATCTTTGCCTTTCTGGGAATCACCAGATCTTCTTTGTCGATGGGTTTTTTCGGTGTTGGGAGATCCTCATTTGATTCGTCAAGGGCGTAGATCAGATTCAGGAGGTTAAAAGATGTATGGATTTGAGGATTGTACTGTACCCGGTGTGTCAATAATCTTCCTCGGTAGAGCCCTTCATTGCCGTATCTGAAATATCCCACCGTTTCATTCGCCCCGCATAAAAAAGTATAGATAGACGTAAAACGGGAAAAAAACTCCATGTCTAAAACGGTTGTAATTTTTTTCTTTCGGAGATGTCTCAAGGACCTTATGGCCGTCTTTAAAAATACGAAAAGAGAAGAATCGTCGATGACCAAAACATTCTCTTCTGGGATAACATCAAGGATATCTATAGCATATCTATTCTTTTGAAATGTGAGGAAATAAAACTCGGCTTCGGGGAACAATTCCTTCGTTTTTTTAAAAAGAGAGAAAGCCAGAACCATGCTTCCCATCTCGGACAGCTCAATGAACAGAATTTTTCTGGAATCTTTAGGGGGAGAATTCCCCTTGAAGAGTTTTTTTATCCCATTGAGGATGGAAAATAAAAAACAGAGAGGGATTCCTAATTTTCTGTCGAGCTGCCTCATTAAGTCAATGTTCATCGTGTGTAGTCCAGATAGTTCTATACCATAAATAGGAGAGACAGGCCACTCTCTCTTCATCTTAGCTTGAAAAAAGGGAGTCTGGGAAGTATATTTGTTAGGCTGTTATGGCCAAAAAGAAAACAACCACTCCAATGATGGAGCAGTATCACCGCATCAAGGCAATGAATAAGGATGCGCTGTTGTTGTATCGTCTGGGAGATTTTTATGAGATGTTCTTCATGGATGCCAAAATTGCCTCCCCCATTCTGGGGATCACACTGACGTCCCGGCATAAGGTTCCGATGTGCGGAGTTCCACATCACGCCATTGATTCCTATTTGGTGAAGCTTCTCAAACATGGTCACAAAGTGGCTATCTGCGAACAGGTCGGGGATCCAAAATTGTCAAAAGGGATTGTTGACCGAGATGTGGTCAAGATCTTAACACCGGGTACGGCTGTCGAAATCGAACTGGATGGGGCCAAGGAAAATATATATGTTTCGAGTCTCTATCTTGAGGAAGATGGATGGGGTATGGCTGTTGTCGATCTGGCCTCCGGACAGATGAGAACAGCGCAGAGTTTTTCTCAAGAAAATAGACTGCTGTCCGATGAGCTGTTTAAGGTTTCTCCCAAGGAAATCATTTTCCCTGAAGGGCAAAAGGACCAGATATTAAGCATCCTGAGCAAAAATGATTTACCAACAGCTTTGAAAAGCCCTCGAGAGGATTGGACTTTTGATTTTACTCAGTCGAAGAATCTCTTGCAGGATCATTTTGGAGTCAAATCTCTTGCGGGATTCGATTTGGCCGATAAAGATCTGGCTGTATCTGCTGCCGGAGCTCTTTTCCTCTATATCAAACAACTCAGAAAGGATTCTCTTTCTCTTATTCATTCGATTTCCTTTCTTCCTTCCGATTTGTCCCTGATTCTGGACACCGCAACGATCAAAAACCTTGAACTTGTAAAAAACCTGAGGGATGCCAGCGTGAAGGGATCCCTTCTGGATGTTATCGATTTTACCGTCACATCCTTGGGCGGCCGACTTCTTAAGACCTGGCTTTTACAGCCAAGTCAGAGTTTGCCGGAGATCGAGGCAAGGCTTGATTCTGTTGAGGAATTCCTCAACAAAATTATTGAACGGCAGAAAATCAGAGAGGATTTAAAAGGGATTCATGATCTGGAGCGTTTGACCGGGAAGATTTCGTTGGGTGTGGCTCATCCAAGAGATTTGGTGGCGTTAAAAAAATCACTCCTGCCTCTCCCCCTGCTGCAATCACAATTGAGCTCCATCCAAGCCGAAAAGGTGAGGCGCATTCATAAAGAGTGGGATAACGCCGAGGACATCGTTTTACTCATCGAGTCGGCCATAATGGACGAACCCGCATTTTTGCTGACCGATGGTGGAATCATAAAGGAAGGATATTCTTCTGAACTGGATGATTTGAGAAAAATCAGCCATTCGGGAAAATCTTTTATTTCGGGACTCGAAAAAAAGGAACGTGAGAGAACTGGAATTTCTTCCCTTAAAATTCGCTACAACAAGGTTTTTGGATATTATATCGATGTCACAAAACCGAATCTCTCTCAAGTTCCTGATGATTATATCCGCAAACAGACACTCGTTAACTCAGAGCGCTTCATAACTCCTGAGCTGAAGGAATACGAAGAAAAAGTCCTCAATGCAGAGGAACGGATAGGAGAACTGGAGCATAAACTCTTCCTTGAGGTCAGAGAAAATATATCTGGAGAGAGTTCCAGGCTGCAGAAAATAGCTTCATACATTGCCGTTCTGGATGTGCTGGTTTCTCTTGCCGAAGGAGCATCCCAGCGTAATTACTGCCGTCCGAAGGTCAGCGACGGGAATATTATTGATATTTGTGATGGGCGCCATCCGGTGATCGAGCTGACGACTGAGGAGCCGTTTATTCCCAACGACACCTTCCTTGACCGGGATAAAGAGCAGATTCTCATCATTACCGGTCCCAACATGGGGGGGAAATCAACCTATCTCAGGCAGGTGGCTCTCATATGTATTCTTGCACATATGGGGTCGTTCGTTCCGGCGAGCTCAGCCGTGATCAGTCTGGTGGACAGAATTTTCACTCGGATTGGGGCCATGGATTTTCTCAGTGTCGGTCAGTCCACATTTATGGTTGAGATGCTGGAAACGGCGAATATCCTCAATAATGCCACATCAAAAAGCTTGATCCTTCTGGATGAAATTGGCCGGGGAACGAGTACCTTTGACGGCCTCAGTATTGCTTGGGCCGTGACCGAGTATCTGCATGAAAAAGAGGAACAAAGAGCAAAAACATTATTTGCCACACATTACCATGAATTGACAGAATTGGAATTCACACACGATCGGGTAAAAAATTTCCATATTTCCGTCAAGGAATGGAAAGATGATATTATTTTTTTGAGGAAAATCATCCCGGGGCCATCTGATCAGAGCTTCGGTATCCATGTGGCCAAACTGGCAGGAATTCCGCGGATTGTGGTCAACCGGGCTAAAGAAATTCTTTTCAACCTGGAAAAACAGGAATTGGATGATTCCGGGCATCCAATAATTGCCTATCACTCATCACAGAAACAGGACAAATCCCAGTTTTTGTTGTTCCAGACAGATAAGGATTTAAGAATTCTCGATGAAATACGAGAGGTCATCAATAAAACAGAAATTTCAAAGCTTACACCCCTTGAGGCTTTAAATTTACTGAATGAAATGAAGGAAAAGATAAAAGGCGGCAGACACTGATGCTGCAAAAGAGGCACAAAAATGAAATGGGATAAATTTACGGTGATGTCTCAAGAGGCTTTCCAAGAGTCTCAGAAGAAAGCTGGAGAGCTTGGTCATCAAGAGATAAGGCCAGAGCATCTTCTCTGGGTCTTTTTGAATCAGGATGAGAATATTGTTATTTCGGTTTTAGAAAAGATCGGGATAAGCCCGGATAAAATCCGGTTCGAACTCGAAAAAACACTTGAGCGACTCCCCAAAGTCGCTGGGGCCGGGGATGTCTATCTTTCCTCTGCAATGCGGCAAATCATGTCTGGAGCACAGAAAGAAGCCGAGAAACTCAAAGATGAATATGTGTCGACCGAACATCTTTTTTTAGCCACTCTCAAAGAAAGTTCGAGCGATGCCTCTCGTATCCTCAAAGAAAGTGGTGTGACCGAAGATATTGTACTAAAAGCCCTGCAAGAGATTCGTGGGTCACAGAGAGTGACGGATCCTCAACCCGAGGGAAAATACCAGGTTCTCGAACGGTACACCCAGGATATTACTTCATTGGCCAGAAGGGGTAAACTCGATCCGGTCATAGGACGGGAAGATGAAATACGCAGAGTTATTCAGGTCCTCTCAAGAAGGACGAAGAATAATCCCGTTCTCATAGGAGACGCCGGTGTCGGGAAAACAGCCATAGTCGAAGGCCTGGCCCAGCGCATCTCTAATAGTGATGTCCCTCAGTCCATGAAAAACAAGCGGCTGATTTCTCTCGATATTGGAAGTTTAATTGCTGGGACGAAATTCCGGGGTGAGTTTGAAGACCGGTTGAAAGCCATCTTAAAGGAGATCAGGGAAGCCGATGGAGAAATTATCCTCTTTATTGACGAACTGCATACAATCATGGGCGCTGGTGCGGCAGAAGGTGCTGTCGATGCGTCCAACATGCTCAAACCTCCCTTAGCGAGAGGAGAGCTCAGGTGTGTTGGTGCGACGACTCTCAACGAATATAAAAGATATATCGAGAAAGATCCCGCCCTGGAAAGACGGTTTCAACAGGTCTATGTGGGCCAACCTTCCGTGGAAGAGACCATCTCGATCCTGCGTGGTTTAAAGGAGAAGTATGAAGTCCATCATGGTGTGGAGATCAAGGATTCGGCCCTTGTGGCTGCTGCAACACTCTCCAATCGCTATATCGCGGATCGGTTTTTACCGGATAAGGCGATTGACCTGATTGATGAGGCTGCGTCTCGAATCAGGATGGAGATCGACAGTATGCCTGAGGAGATCGATGAATTTGAGCGCCTCATCATGCAGCTCGAAATCGAGAAACAGGCCCTCAAAAAAGAAAAGGACAAGAGTGCGAAAGATAAACTGCTTCAATTGAATATAAGGCTGGCTGAATTAAAGGAAAAAAGCGGTGTCCTCAAGGCTCACTGGCAGAGGGAGAAGGAAAAGATAGAGTCCCTGAACAAATTGAAAGAGGAGATGGATGTCTTAAAGGTTGAGGAGCAGTCAGCGGAAAGAGAGGGGAATCTGGAAAGAGTGGCGGAGATCAGATACGGCAAACGGCTCGAAATCCAGAAAGAAATTGAAAAAACATCCCAAGAACTCGGTGAGATCCAGGCTAAAAAAAAGATGCTCAAGGAAGAGGTGGATGAGGAGGATGTGGCCGCAATCGTTTCCAAATGGACGGGCATTCCTGTTTCAAAAATGCTTGAAGGGGATGTAGAAAGGCTTGTTCAAATGGAAGGATATCTGTCCAGAAGGGTCAAGGGTCAGGATCACGCACTTCAATCAGTTTCTGACACAATAAGACGGGCCAGGGCCGGCATACAGGATGCCTCACGTCCTCTGGGTTCGTTTATTTTCATGGGGCCGACGGGAGTGGGGAAAACAGAACTCGCTCGATCTCTGGCGGATTTTCTCTTTGATGATGAAAGGGCCATGGTGCGCCTCGATATGTCTGAATACATGGAAAAACATGCCGTGGCACGCCTGATTGGTGCACCTCCTGGCTATGTGGGATATGAAGAAGGGGGCCAGCTCACGGAAGCCGTAAAGCGCCGGCCTTACTCCATTATCCTTCTTGATGAAATCGAAAAAGCCCACCCTGATGTGTTTAATATTTTGCTTCAGATCTTGGATGATGGTCGGCTGACTGACGGAAAAGGGCGAACTGTCGATTTTAAAAACACTCTCATCATCATGACCTCAAACTTGGGAAGCCAGTTCTTCAAAAACATCGCTGGAGATTATGAGAAAATAGAGAATGAAGTCAAAGACATTCTTGCCGATCATTTTCGGCCGGAATTTCTTAACCGTGTGGATGAAATTGTCATCTTCAAGGTGCTGACCAAGGACATTCTGACTCAAATTGTCGATCTTCAGGTCGAAGATCTAAAGCATCGACTAAAAGATAAAAAGATCGAGATTGAATTGAGCCTTAAAGTAAAAAAACTGCTGGTCGAACGCGGATGGGATCCCGTCTATGGAGCCAGACCTTTAAAAAGGATCATACAGAAAGACATCCAGAATCCGCTGGCCCTTAAAATGTTGAAGGGAGAATTTCTAGAGGGGGATAGTGTTGAAATTGATGTCGGGGAGAAGGGGGGACTCACATTTCAGAAAAGAATCAATCCTAAAAGAATAACTCCTTCTATTGACAAAAGTAATAAAATATCGTAAACATTTGATAAAAATTAGGAGGAAATATGAAAAAAGCAAAAACTTTACTATCGATCCTGACTTGTCTTGTTTTCTTGAGTTCTTTCGGATTTTCTAACGGGCTTAACCTCAATGGCCTGGGCGCACGCATGGTGGCCATGGGTGGGGCTTTTGTAGGCTTAGCCGATGATTTCAGTGCTGTGTTGTGGAATCCTGCAGGCTTGGCCCAGCTCAATGCGTCAACGTTTGGGTTTTCCGGCGATATCATCATGCCGAAGGGAACCTATCAATTTGCTCCATACGGTATTGACACTCAGACGGAATCAAAAATGTATCCTGCCGTAATGGCCGGATTCTTTACACCTGTTGGAGACAATATCGTTGCCGGAATTAGTGTGCACACACCTTCCGGTCTAGGTGCCTCATGGAATGGCGCTGATTTAGCGCTTCTATCCGGCATCCCTCCAGCCCTGGGTGGGACAGGAAATCCAAATATAATTTGGGAAAGTTTCATTGCTATGGTGACGGTTTCTCCAGCGATTGCCGTCAATATTAGTGACATGTTTTACTTGGGAGCCACGTTAAACATCAACTACGGAATCTTCCATATCCAGAGGACAGCTGGTGCTTCACCATATCCGGCTCCTCCATTGTACATGCTTGACCTCGGTCAGTATAAGGAGGAATCGACAGGATGGGGTTTTGGAGGAACGATCGGGGTCCTGGTTAAACCCATTGAACAGTTGAGCATCGGTGTGTCATTCCGGACTCCCAGTAAAGTTAAATTCGAAGGTGACGCAACCATCGAAAACCTTCCTCTTTTAGGTGGTCCTGATACAACAGCCTTTTCCCGGGAAGTCACATCTCCGATGTGGTTGGGGCTCGGCCTGGCGTTTCGTCCCACAGACAAGATCACGATCACTGCCGATGGCCACTACACCAATTGGGGAAAACTTGATACAGTGGAGACAGAATTTACGGATTCATTCTGGCAGGCGGCTCTTGCGGGGGCAGCCGATTTAGAGCTTCTCTGGGAAGATAAGTGGCAGTTCAGATTCGGAGTTGAATTTTGGGTCAGTGATAACATGGCCGTTCGTGCGGGATACTATAACGATCCGGCACCGTCACCCGATACGACCATGAACGTGCTTGTTCCCAATTATGACTTCGATTCGATCTCCGGGGGACTGGGATTTGTTTTGAACAATTTTAAGATCGATGTCACGGCCGAATACCTCTTTGGAAAAGAAAGAGACATCCCTATCTCTCTCGTAAACGCAATGCCCGGAGTCTATGGTATGAATATTCTTGCACTGAACATTTCTCTCATCTATGAGTGGGTGAAATAAGGAAGGACGATAAGGCAAGTTATTTTACCTGATTTTTATTTTGGATGTTAAATTATGGGGAAGGGGCAAGTCCCTTCCCCAGTTTTTTTTAGGGGATAAAAAAAATGAATATACACAAGGCTGTTATCCCGGCGGCCGGATTCGGAACCCGGTTTCTTCCCGCCACCAAGGCTCTACCGAAAGAAATGATCCCAGTGGTCGACAAACCCATCATTCAGTATGGAGTGGAAGAGGCCGTCATGTCGGGTATCCGAAACATTGCAGTGATCACCAGCCGGGGCAAGATGACCATGGAGGACCACTTCGACAGCAGTCCCGAGCTCGAATTTTTTTTAGAAGAAAAGGGAAAGATCGATTTTCTTGAGGACGTCAAAAAAATTTCTCATCTGGCTGAATTCTGCTTTATCCGGCAAAAAAAAGCTCTCGGTCTGGGGCATGCTATCGGGATGGCGGAGAATTATATAGGACAGGAGCCTTTTGCCGCTCTCCTGCCGGATGATATTTTTGTGTGTGACACGCCCTGCACCAAACAGTTGATCGATGCGTATAAGGAATTCAATGCCACAATTATTGTTTTAGGTCGAGTGGATGAAGAAGGAACCAAAAAATACGGTATCATCAAGCCAATACAGATTTCTGAAAGGGTTTTTCAAGTGGAAGACCTGATTGAAAAACCGGGTCCACGGAAAGCTCAGTCTGACCTTGGATTGATCGGCCGGTATGTCTTCAATCCCGCGATATTTGATGCCATCCGGCAAACCTCACCTGATAACCGGGGTGAAATCCAGATCACTGACGCCATTAAAGTTCTTTTGGAATCACAGCCTGTCTATGGGTATCTTTTTGAAGGGACGCGCTATGACTGCGGCCACAAACTCGGTCTACTCCAGGCCTCAGTTGCACTTGCCCTCAAGCGCCCGGAATTTGAAAATGACCTAAGAGAATTTTTAAAAAACCTTTTCTAATTCCTCTCTCTAATTTTTTTCCATATCGGCGAAACTCCCTGTCCATCCGAAGCTGGATGGTGGTGAGGTGGGGGGGTCTTCAGCGAGGATGGAGCTGGGAGGAGCCGAGATATTAGCTGGAAAATCGTGGAGGGAATGGCGAGGGACGGAATCGAACCGCCGACGCAGAGATTTTCAGTCTCTCGCTCTACCGACTGAGCTACCTCGCCGCTGAACTTGGTTTCTAAGTATAATTTTCTCATCTTATAAAGTCAATTGAAAAGCCAGCTTTTCCTTTAAAAGAGAGATGCTGACACGCGTCAAATTGAAATAGGGGTACCATTGTGCTATTCTGCACTCTGGAGATTTTTAGAGGAATAACGTCTATTTATGAAACAACACAAAAAATTCCGGATGGCTCTTGTCGGCACTGATTCACTTCAAGGGAAAGAAGTTAAGAGGGTCCTGAGAAAAAAAAATACTCCAAACATGAGCATTGAATTCTTCGATCCTGAAGTGGAAGAGGAATACAGAAAGTTGACGGAATTTCAGGGAGAACCGAGGGTGATTTTACCGCTCGATGAGGAGGCCCTAAAGCACATCGATCTTGTGTTCCTGGCAGCGGATAAAAAAGTCAACAGGAAATACGGGACTCTAGTTTCCAACCATAAATTCAGGGCTATTGATTTGAGTGAAACGTTCAACACGGACACAAAAATCCCTGTAGTTGTGGCGGGAATAAACGATCGTATAATCAGGAAGGAAAATCCGAGATTGATCGCCAATCCCCATCCCGCGACTATCGTTCTTTCTCATTTGTTTGATGTCTTGTTGTCAGAATTTGAACTGAATAAAGCGATATCAATGATTCTTCAACCCGCATCAGCATTCGGAGAGCCGGGGATAGGAGAACTGGCGAATCAAAGCCTGGACATTATGAATGGGGCGGCTTTCTCTAAAAAAGTGTTTAAGGCACAGGTCGCCTTCAATCTTCTTTCTCAGATGGGAAAAACTGATGAGTGTGGATTTGCACTCAAAGAAAAGCAGGTCAAACAGGAAATCAGCCGAGTCCTCGATAAAAAAAACTTCTCCCTATCCCTATCTATTGTGCAAGCTCCTGTATTTCATACATATTCGATTTTGTCCTACATAGAGCTGGACAAAAAAACAGACATCCAGCATTTGGAAAATATGTTTAAACAGTCGTCCTATTTTAAGTTTTTACCGCCATCAACAGCCTGTCCGGTGTCCTCTGTTACGGTTGCCGGAAAAGAACATATCCATGTCAGTCAGATCAAAAAAGAGGAAGCTTTTCCCAATAGTTTCTGGATCTGGACTGTGGCGGATAACTTAACACTGGGTTCTGCCTTGAATGCCTACGAGATCGCTCAAAAGTTGTTGTATCGGAGTTCTTAATTCGATGAAAGATATTTTTGACCTGTTCAGGCTGGCTCTTAAGGAGAGACGAAGGCTGATTCTTTCCTTCCTTTTTACTCTGTTTGTGGCTTTTTTCACCTACCTTTTTATTGATCTTATTCAACCGATTATTGATGACATGCTGCAGTTTTCCCAGACGGCGGTCTCTGAAAAAACTGGTTTAATTAAGTTTGTTTTTAAAACCTTCAATGTCACCCAGGAACGACTTGAGTATTTCATTCCTGTCCTACTTGTGATTGTCATCTTCGGGAAGGGATTGTTCACTTTTCTTTCGTCGTATTTCATGAAATCAGTCGGCTTTAAAGTTGTAAAAAAATTGAGAGATAATCTCTTTGAACACTTGATGTACCAATCAGCGAATTATTTCGACAACACGACCACGGGAAATCTCATGACCCGCCTGACCAGCGATGTGGACAAAGTCCAGGAGGCTCTTGCAGGAAGTATGAAAGACTTCATTCAAGAAGTTTTTGTACTGCTGGCTCTTCTCGTTTTTATCTTTTACAAGGATTGGCAGTTGGCCATAGCTTTTTTTGTTATAGCTCCCCTGGCAGGCGTTCCTCTGGCTACATTCAGTAAATACCTTAAAAAACGCGGTAGACAAAATCAAATTAAAATGTCTGAAATATATAACCTCATTCATGAGACGATTACGGGCAACAAAATCGTCAAAGCTTTTACCATGGAGAAATTCGAGCTGAAAAAATTTTTTCGGGCGACACAGGAGTATTTCAGGACGAGCATGAAGCTGGCATGGGTGGGGAGTTTGAGTTCTCCGTTTATGGAATTTTTAGGAGGTATTATGGGGGCCTTCATCCTTCTTGTGGGGACGACGAGAATAGCCAAAGGAGCTATCAGCCCTGGAGACTTTACGGCATTCTTAGTCGCCATCTTTTATTCCTATACACCCATCAAGAAGTTGACCCGGGCCAATGTTGTGATTCAACAAGGGTTGGTCTCTTATCAAAGGATAAATGAGGTTTTACAGTGTCAGCCCCAGGTTACGGACAGCCCGGAGGCCCGTCCTCTTCCCTCCATAAATGGACATGTGAAATTTGACAATGTATCTTTCCGCTACGATGAAGCCAAGTCCGTCCTGGAGGATGTGAATTTTGAAGTCAAACCGACCGAGATGGTTGCTATTGTGGGATTGAGCGGCTCTGGGAAGACAACCATCATCAATCTGATCTCCCGTTTTTACGAACCGACAGCAGGAAAAATCTTAATTGACGGCATTGATATCCGGGAAGTCAGCATGATTTCACTGCGGTCTCAGATAGGTCTTGTGACCCAGGATCTTATTCTTTTTAATGACACTGTCCGGAATAACATTGCCTATGGTCTCGAGGAGACGCCACTGGAGAAAATCATCGAGACAGCCAAGGCTGCTAAAGCCCATGATTTCATTGAGGAACTTCCTCAAGGATACGATTCCATTATCGGAGAAAAAGGGGCGCTCCTCTCCAGCGGCCAAAGGCAGCGTCTCGCTATTGCCCGGGCGCTTCTCAAAGATCCTCCCATTCTCATCCTTGATGAGGCGACATCTGCCTTGGATTCTGAGTCTGAACGTTTGATACAGACAGCTTTGGCCAATGTCCTTAAAGATAGGACCGCCATAGTCATTGCCCACCGTCTCTCCACAATCAGAAATGCAAATAAAATACTGGTTGTAGACAGAGGAAAGATTGTTGAATCAGGAACTCATCGACAGCTCTGCCAAAGGGACGGAATCTATAGGAAATTGTATGATTTGCAGTTTCCTGAAGGAAAGGAGGAGGTGACGTGATTCATAGTATGACGGGTTTTACTGAGAAGATGTTTCATTCCAAAGCTATTTCTGTAAAAATCAATATCCGATCCCTGAATCATAGGTTTTTCGACTGGAATTTTCGCGGAAGCCAGAGCAAGGAACTTGAGAATAAATTCCGGAAAATCTGTCAGGATAGAATTTCCAGGGGTCGAATAGAGGTTCAAGTCGAACTGGATTTTTTAGACTCTTCAAAGTTAGATCTGTTTATCAATGAGGATGTGTTGGCCAAAATTCTTTCGTCCTTTCAAAATGTTTCTTCCCGGACCTTGAAGAATGTGAGCTTAAATATTGAGAACTTATTCAGTCTTCCCCACGTGGTTCAGCTTCGGAGGAAGAAATTTTCAAAAGAAGACATCATTTTTCTGAAGGATTGTTTTACGAAAACGTTAGACGAACTCATTAGAGAAAGAGAAAGAGAGGGCCGGCTGCTCAAGAAAGAGATTGTAAGACATCTCAAAAATCTTCAACGAGTTTTAAGCAAGGTGGAAATTCTCGCAAAAAATCAGCCAGTTCTGATCCAGAAAAAATTGAAAGAACGATTGAGGGAATTGGGGCATGAGATACCACTGCCAGAAGATAAAATGACCTCTGAAGTGGCCTACTATGCGCAGAGGTATGATCTATCAGAGGAAATTGCCAGATTGAACTGCCACATCGACCATTTCCACGAGCTCCTCTCTTCAAAGAGAGAGGATGCGGTGGGGAAAAGTATGGATTTTTTAGCTCAGGAGCTTTTTCGAGAAGCCAATACAATCAATTCCAAGGCACAGGATATGAAGATTGTCAAATATGGCCTGGTTATCAAAGGAGAGGTGGAGAGCATTAGGCAGCAGGCCCAGAATCTTGAGTGAACAGAGAGGTTTTGATTGATGTTGATTGTTTTTTCCGGCCCATCCGGATGTGGGAAAACCACGCTTGTCAAGCGAGTGATCGCAGAGTTGGATGATTTGGCCTTTTCAATTTCTCACACAACGAGAAAAAGAAGGAATTCTGAGATTGATGGGAAAGACTATTATTTTGTGACTGAGGACGAATTCAAACTTAAAATCCAAAACCGCGATTTTGTAGAATGGGCCCAAGTCCATAGGCATTATTATGGGACGAGTTTCCATGAGATTGAAAAAGAGGAGACCCAAAAAGGACTGATTCTTGATGTGGATATACAGGGAGCAAGGCAGATAAAAAATTATGACCCAAAGGCTCTCTTGATCTTCATCTTCCCACCTGAATTCCATGAACTCAAGAAAAGGCTGCTCTTGCGAGGAGATGAGACACGGGAATCGATTAATAAAAGACTCATGGTGGCAAAAAAAGAAATCCTGAGCTATCATGAATTTGACTTTCTCATCATCAATGACCGGCTGGAGGAAGCTGTGGATAATCTTATCTCCCTTATTGGTTCGGCTGGAAGCTGCACTGAGATTCACCAGAAAAGGATTGACGCCATTCTAAAATCATTCTCAGGGGAAGGGTAAAGGGGGCCATGATGAAGACAATCGTCTTAGGGATTTGTTCCTCTATCAGTATCTACAAATCCTGTGATATCCTGCGTGGCTTCCAGAAAAAGGGCTATCGTGTCCAAGTTTTGATGACGAAAAATGCCACACACATGATTTCACCCCTCCTGTTCAGTGCTCTCTCAGGCCAAAAAGTTTTTGTTGATTCTTTTGAAAAAAGCACTTCTGAAAAGATTAACCATGTGGAAATGGCCAAGGACATATCTCTTTTGGTCATTGCCCCGGCTACAGCAAACATGATTGGAAAAATGGCAGGAGGTGTTGCCGATGATTTTCTTTCCACATTCTATTTGGCAGCCCGTTCCCCGGTTCTCGTCGCTCCCGCTATGAATGAGGCCATGTACTTCCATAAGCAGACACAAGAAAATATGCAGAAATTAAGGGTTCAGGGGGTGCGTTTTGTGGAGCCTGAAAAAGGCTATTTAGCTTGTGAAGAAGAGGGGTGGGGAAGACTGGCATCTCCGGGAAAAATAGTGGAAGACAGCCTTAACATCCTGCAGACAACCCGGAGCTTGGAAGGTAAAAAGATAATAGTGACGGCCGGACCTACTCGAGAGCATTTGGATCCTGTTCGGTTCATCTCTAACCGCTCCTCTGGGAAAATGGGTTTTGAACTTGCCGATGAAGCCCACAAACGTGGGGCAAATGTGGTTCTCATAACAGGACCAACGCATCTTTTCCCGCCCCGGGATTTGAAGTGTCTCCATGTCCAATCAGCCCTGGAAATGAATCAGGCGGTCCAGGACCATATGCAGGATGCGGATGTCCTGATTATGGCCGCGGCCGTTTCTGATTTAATGTTCTCAAACCGGATGAAGCAAAAAGTGAGAAAACCCTTATCAGCTGAAAATATCAAGCTTGTTCCAACCGTGGATATTTTAAGTCAATCGCGTCGGACAAAGAAAAATCAGATTTTTGTGGGTTTTGCCGCAGAGACTGAGAACATCGAACAGAATGCTCTTTTGAAATTAAAAAAGAAAAAACTGGATTTGATAATTGCTAACGATGTGAGTGAAGAAGGTGTTGGTTTTGATGTGGAAGACAATAGAGTCAGCCTTTTTTTTCCCGATGGCCGGGCGGTTCACACCGATAAAAAAAGCAAACTGGAGATAAGCCGAATTATTCTGGATGAAATAGAGGATATTTTTGGAAAACAGAGCTGAAAAACTCCTGGCCGACCTCGAAGAGCGGTTGAGATATTTTTCCCAGATCGGGGTGGAGTTCATCATAAAGGAGTCTCCCTTCCTGTCCTTTGAACAGAAAATACTCAAATGCCGTTTGTGTGCTTTGGCTGAGACCCGGCAACATGTCGTCCCTGGTGAAGGCAACATGAAGACGGACATCATGTTTGTGGGGGAAGCCCCCGGCCATGATGAAGATGTTCAGGGACGGCCCTTTGTTGGCCGGGCGGGACAGCTGTTGACTAAAATCATAAATGCCATGAAATTCCAGAGAAATGAGGTTTATGTCACGAATATAGTCAAGTGCAGACCTCCAAACAACAGGAATCCCCATAAAGAAGAGATGGACAGCTGTAAAGATTATTTACTGAGGCAGATCGAACTTATTCACCCCAAAGTTATCGTCACCTTGGGAAAGGTGGCCGCAAGCTTTTTCATTCAAACAAACCTCGGTATGACAGCCTTGAGGGGGGATTTTTATGATTTTCAGGGGACCAAGGTCATGCCAACGTTTCATCCTTCCTATCTGATCAGGAACGAGGGCAACAGAATTCTCCGAAAGATGGTCTGGGAGGACATGCAGAAAGTTATGGTCTTCCTGGGCAAAAAATGAAATTATACGCCGAGGTCGTATTTCCTCTCCCAATAAACCAACGATTTTTGTATGAGGTGCCGGCCGTCTGGGCAGATCAAGCAAAAGTTGGTTCGCGTGTTCTTGTTTCCTTTCATAACAGAACACTCACTGGATTTATTCTTAGACTCAAAAAACGCCGCCCAACATCGACTTTTAAAACTAAGGAGATCACCGAAATCCTTGATGAAAATCCGATCTTTTCTTCCTCTATTCTTATGTTCACTCAAAAGTTGAGCGAGTACTATTATTCATCTTTGGGAGAACTTCTTCAGGCTGCCCTTCCTGCAGGCTATGTCCTCAAAAGTAAACAGGAAGTTTTTATTACCGATAAGGGTAAGAAGGCATTAACGGGAAATGAACTCAGTGTCGAGGAAAAAAAACTGCTCAATCTGTACATGAAGGGCCCGTATTCAGAGCAATATGTCAAGAGGAATACGGGACTAAAAAATGTCTCTGCGCTGCGGATGCGATTAAGGACAAAAGGCCTTGTCAGAATCGAAAAAACTATCCGGAAGGCCGCTCAAAAAACATTGACTCTTTCTGACAAAACACCTACACAGCTAGAGATGGATTTCTCTCTGGACGCTGAACTCTTTCAGTCCGCCCAGAAGATTTCCTCTTTTGTAGGGAAAAATGTTTTTTCATCTTTTTTCCTTTTTGGACCTTCAAACAAGAGAGAACCTATTTATTTTAATCTAATTAAAAAAAATATGGCTTTAAAGAAATCAACTCTTTTTCTTGTCCCGGAGATCTCATTGACTGAGACTTTCAAAAATAAAATGAAAAAACGATTTGGAGAGAGAGCGGCTCTCATCCACAGCCAGATGACGCAAAAACAGAGAGTATCTGAGTGGCAAAGAATCAAGGAAGGTGACACACATATCGTTGTTGGACCACGATCAGCCTTATTTGCTCCACTTGAAAATCTGGCTCTGATCATCATTGATGAGGAGCAGGATGAGTCCTATTATCAGAAGGAGAATCCCACTTATGATGCGAGACAGGGGGGATGGATAAGAGCACAGCAGGAATCAGCCCTGTTGATTTACGGATCTTCCATGCCGTCCGTCGAAAGATATTTTCATGCAAAACAACAAAACTACTTAGTGCCTCTGTCCAAAGAAGAGCGTCCATATCGTGCCCGTATCATCGAAAGCCGACTGAACAAATGGAACATTGATTTACGAGTTCGGCAGCGGATTTTGGAAAACTTGAAGCAGAACAATCGAGTCCTCATTTTTTTCAATCGCCGCGGGTATGCCCCTTTCCTCATCTGTTCGCACTGCTCGAGTGTCCCGCGGTGTACCCGCTGCGATATTGGATTGACCTACCATAAAAATGAACAAAAAATGATTTGCAATTACTGTGGATTCACTGTCCCTGAATTCAATCGCTGCCCGGAATGCGGAAGAAAAATTATTTTTGGGAAAAGCATTGGTATCGAAGCGATCGAAGAGGAACTTCACAGGTTTTTGCCTCAGGCAAAAATTTCATCATTTAATCTGGATGCTGTCAGGAACAAGAAAGAACAGGAAAAAGTGATAGAGCGATTTTCTGCCGGTGAAATTGATATTCTTCTCGGCACCCAGCTTCTTGTGCACCAAAGAGATCTTCCTCCGGTCTCTTTGGTTATCGCTCTTTTTCCGGAGACCTCTCTCTCCTTGTCTGACTTTAGAGCAAGCCAGAGAACTTTTCAAAATTTGAGCCAGATGACGTCTTTTTTAAAACAAGAGCCACAATCCGAATTTCTCATACAGACATCTTTTTCTCCGCATTTCAGCATCCGGCACGCGGCTGAGAGTGATTTTCTTTCCTTTTACAATCAAGAGTTAAAATACCGCAGAATGATGAAATATCCTCCATTTGCGTCCATGGTGGAAATCTTATTTTATGGTGAGAATTTACGTGTTTTGGCGAAAAATTCGAGAAAATTCCTTTCTTTGATTGAAGGGCTTTCAGACCAGGTAGAAGTGTTGGGTCCTGCGTTCGCACCTGTTTCTAGAGTCAGAGGGCAAAATCGGGTTCAGGTCATTTTGAAATCGAAAAAGAAAAGGGAGTTAGATAAAATTCTCAGCGACTCGCTTCATCACATTAAGATACGAAAATCTGTTTATGTGTATGAAAATTTCAAGTGAGCTCTATTCCTCTCTAATCAGACGAATGTCAACTTCTTCGTGGATATAAAAGGGTGTTGCTGTTTCTGGCTGCCCCTGTATTGTGGCAAACTGGTCATATCCGATTTCGTATTTAGTCGGGCCGAAAAAGGACACAACCGCATAGCCGTTGACATCTGTCAAAACAAAAGTTTTTCTTGTGTTGTTTGCAAATATTCCCGGGCCAGAGAGAATTTTAAAATAGACTTTTCTTCCGGCAAGCGGGATCCCATCAACAGTCTTAAAATAAGCTTTTAGCTGGGATTGGGGACGGCTTTCTGTTGCCAACAGAACGTTTGGATCGGCAATCAGAGTGAATGTCAGATCGACCGCCTCTCGGATGAGATAGATAGGCGTCAGCTCATTTATGAACTCATTGCCTTCCCATGCCACTACGGCTGCTATGTAGATCATCCTATCCGTCGTCAATTCTTGAGAAAATGGCCCATAATAGCGGACAGAGACCGTTCCGTTTTGGTCGGTGGTTCTTGTTTTTACGGATTCATTCCCTTCAAAAAAACCGAGATTCACTTTATTCCCTGTGGCGTCACGAATATCGAAATGAACAACTGTGTTTGCGATAGGAACTCCGTTGTACCGTTTGAGAGTTGCGGTGACTGTCGTTGATTCTCTCGTGTCCCCCGCAAAAATGACGTTGGGTGCGGCCGCTAGCTGGAGCAGGATGGAAAAAGTGGAGGGGCCGAAAGGATTGGGTTCCTGTACGCCGTTTCTTTTACAGGATGAAAAAATTGCCAGGAATACAAAAAGAAGTGTGGAGACTGTTAAAAACTTGTTTTGTTTCATTTTTCGGTCCTCATCAATCAGCATAATTGGCAAAATAAATGCTTAAATATCCCGTTGTTTTTACGGCTTTATTGGCCATGTCATGGGCGTAAAAATCCACTCTGGCTTTGAGTTGAAGAACACCGTCTCCCCTCCCTTCGTGCAGATTGATTAGAGGTAGTTCGAGCTTTGCCACTTCTCTGACGAGAACAAAGGACAATTCCTCAATACTATCAATCTCAATGAGTGATGATAGATAGCCCTCAAAAGAATAGGGGATATCGACACCTTCTGTATTTTTCCCGTCTGAACGAAAGTATGACACCACATAGTGGGTCACCATGATGCTGTTGTATTGTGAGGAGCCGCTGATGGGATCTGGACTGAGCATCTGGGCTTTAAATGTCACTTTTGCCAGATCGGCTGTCACAGTGTTATCGCTGGTGACAACATCGGATTGCAGGAAGTTAGCCCAATTCCCATCGAGATCCTGCCCAGTCATGCTCATGATGACCAGCATGCTGTTCGAAAGAGTTTCATTCTCGAAAGGATTACATGAGATGAGGACAACGGAAAGTGCCAGAAGAATGGATGCTTTAAATAACATTGTTGTTTTATTCATCGTTCTCACTTTATCTTCTGATAATTTTGGGAGTGATGAAGATCAGCAGCTCCCGGCTCGTCTCGGTGCGCGACGTCGATCGGAAAAGATTTCCGAGAAGAGGTATTTTGTGCAAAAGGGGCACCCTGTTTCGGGAAACGGAATTATCTGTTTGATAAATTCCTCCAATAACGGTGGTTCCTCCATCCGGTATCATGACAGTCGTCGA
>Ga0114920_10000101_pt1 | contig 40098 bp, 45 predicted proteins | sample ChitaG_FD_88683 | JGI IMG/M metagenome (GOLD analysis project Ga0114920, IMG submission 88683) | Deep subsurface microbial communities from South Pacific Ocean to uncover new lineages of life (NeLLi) - Chile_00310 metaG | ecosystem: Environmental > Aquatic > Marine > Oceanic > Sediment ...
GGGCGCGACTGGAAATACCGGTGCAACTGGACCTCAGGGCGCGACTGGAAATACCGGTGCAACTGGACCTCAGGGCGCGACTGGAAATACCGGTGCAACTGGACCTCAGGGCGCGACTGGCGATACCGGTGCAACTGGACCAATAGGAGCAACGGGTCCGATCGGTCCAACTGGGCCATCACCAAGCTCTATAACATTAATTTCAGGAAGGAATGGAGGCACCGCATCCGGATCGTTCTACCGAATGATAAACGGACTCACCATGGATACGGCGGATAACGTCGCCACATTTATGGGATTCCCCGTTCCAGATGGAACGCTAACCCTGGTTCAAATAACCAGGATGGATTCGTCGGCTACCTCGCTCGAGGTTCTCAATAATGGAGCCGTCGTTTACACACTAGTAATGCCCGCCTCTGCTGGGCGAGTAACGTCCGGTGTTATATCTGCAAGTATTTCGGCTGGACTTGTATCCTTCAGAAATATATCAACCGGAACTAGAACTCAAAATACATCCATCGTAGCAACGATCGAGCCCGACTGATTCGATGGGGATTGATCTAAAAGATGGCGCTCCCAACGATAACCCTAGTAAACCTCACCGGTTCTGCGATTACATTCAGACAGCTGGCTGTAACGCTTGCCGCTGCCAGCACAGTCATCGTCTCTGATGTTAATAGAACTTATGAGATACTTAACGACGACGAGCTGCAGGCCGAGATTGGCTCCGGCAATGTCCGAATCAACATAACTGGTGGCGGATTAAGCTCGACCGATACAGCAAAAACACTCGAGCAATCTACATCTCTAATAAAGCCTCTCCACGACCTCGACATTAAGCACAATCTTGCAGGGATCATTGCACCGGTCGCTACTGATGATGAGGATTCGGGATATTCTGTTGGGTCATTCTGGATCGATGAGGCTGCCGACGCGTCATACGTTTGCGTAGACGCAACTTCGACCGCGGCCGAATGGAATCCTATCGGCCCGGTTACACTTCAAAACGCTTACGTCGGTGGTAACACGCTTGTCACCGACGCGGAAAACGGCGACCTTGACGTAAGCGGAACCGAGGCTATCAGCCTCGATGCGGAGGCAGCCTCGAACTTCACGGTCGCCGGAGCAGACCTCATGCTCGAGACGACGGGTGATGCCAGCACCACGGTTTCTTCGGACGTCTTCGCCATTCTCGGTGCCTCGACTGATGTGCTGGCACCGGCGTCTACCGCTGGTGTGATTGTCACAACCAAAGGTGTTTCTGAGGTGGCAGCAGGCGCGGGCTTTGACGGCCTCACTGCTGGAAACGATTCAGCTCTGATTGTTATCTCTACGGGTGCTGCTTCGGGGGTGACAGGGGCTTCAGGCCCTGTCACCCTGACGACGGGGGCGACCACTGACACAGCTACCTCGGGTAGTATTTTTATCAACACGGGTGTCAATGATGGGACGGGGACGTCGGGGGAGATCGCCGTCCTAACGGGTGGTGGCCTTTTCTTCGGTGCGCAGTCCTCTGGTGCAGCTAGGTTTGGGTCTGGAGGCATGGGCCCCACCGGAGGCGGTTCCTCTGGGGACGCAACTTTCACCTCGGGAGGTGGAGGAGCTTCCTCCGGTAATGCTAGCTACGGTTCGGGGCCCACGACTGGGCCGGGAGCCGGCGGGTCGGGGATAGTTCGCTTGGAGTCCGGTCGAACTCCGGGTGCGACCGCCTCCGGTACTGTGACCGTTATCACCGGTGATAATAATGGGACGGGAGACTCGGGGGCGGTCGTTGTAAGTTCGGGTGCCGTTGCGACTGGGGGATCAGGTGACGTACTCTTGTCGTCGGGGGATGCCTCTTCGGCTACGACTACCGGAGATGTCACGATTGAGACTGGCGATCAGACTGCCGGGGCCCCTGGTGAGACTGGTGAGCTTCAGCTGAGGACGGGTTCGTCACCATCCCTGACTGGGACGACTGGTGCCCTTAGAATAGAGACGGGTGCCGCCTCCGGGGCTGGCGGAGATTCAGGAGAGATGGTCATCGAGACCGGGCCAACGGTTTCGGGCGTCAGTGGTCCTATTGACCTTGCAACGGGCCCGAGCGATGGAGCGTCAGGTCGCAGCGGCGCCATCGTTATGGATACGGGGGATGCCGCCATTGGGCCCACGTCGTATGCGGGTGATTTTGATATCAGGACAGGTGCATCTTTTAGTACTGGCGAGGCGCTTCCTGTTGGAACGATTAACATCATTGGCGGAGGGAACTTAGGCTCCGATCGGACTGGTAATATCAACATTACGGGTGGTCCGAACGCTGACGCCGGCGTCGGGCTTGGCGGAATCGTCACGATTACCGGTGGTGCGGCAACTGGCGCTTCGGGTGAGGCTGGTGACGTCCTTCTTGTTGGCGGTGACGCTTCTGAGCCTGGCAAGGTAATTCTTGCGAATGCTGAGTCAGCGGATGTCGATAGTGATGAGGTTGTGTTCCGGTACTGGAACCAGGGTACCGGCACTGGTGGCGGATATTTCGCAGATTTCTATGTCCGTGATGTCGCTGGCGACCCGGACGGTGTAGTCACCGCGCAATCGGGCTCGCTGATGATTCAGGTCAACGGGGGTGCAATTCCCGAGCTGTGGCTGAATGATACGCCCGGAGTCCTTACGGGGACGGATTGGTCCCGGGTCACAACGACATCTGACGTAACTTTACAGCAGGCCTATATTGGCGGCAATACAATTGCCACCAGCGCCCCAGAGGGCATCTTTTCGGTAACGGGAACCGAGATGATTGCCCTGATGTCGACGGGGGCAAACGCCTCTCTCTCAGCGCTGAACGTGAGCATCACATCACTAGGTGCAGCTGCTGCGGGCGATGTCATCCTGACGGGCGGCAACTCCAGTGGGGCAACGAATCCTGGCGGTGACATCTTCCTCAACCCTGGTGATGGAAGCACCACAGGAATTGGTGGCACGATCACGGGCACGGGTGGAATCGGTGGTGCGACTGGTGCTGGTGGTGGCGTCAGCTTCACCGGTGGCGCCGGTGGTTTGACGAATAGTATTGGGGGTGCCGTTGTATTTACGGGCGGACCATCGACAGGAACCGCCGTGGGTGGCGCTGCCAATCTTCTTGCCGGACCTGGTGGTCAGACCGGCGATGGCGGAAAAGTCGGCATCGCCGGCGGCGCCGGCGGCTTGACCAGCGGCGATGGTGGGGCCGCTGCTATTACTGGCGGTGTCCCCACCGATGGGGACGGCGGGGCCGCTGCTATTACTGGCGCGTCCGGAGTTGGCACGAACCGCTCTGGAGGAATTGTCACCGTCGGGGCTGGTGACTCTACAGGTACTGCCACTGGTGCTGCAGTAAACGTTACTGGCGGTAATGGTGATGGTCTTTCTGGAGGTAATGGTGGTGCTGTTAATATTACTGGCGGCGCTGGACGGATTGGTGGTGATGTCGTCATCACCTCCGGCCCTCCCTTTGACGCTTCGGACCAGGCCGGCGATGTTCATATCATTGCAAATAAGGGCGTCGGTACTGCGGGTAAGATATTCCTGACCACCGAGAGTGATGACGATATTATATATCCCGTTACTATCGATACCCAAAGTGGGTTCGCGGACCAGGGTAGAAACACGCGGACCTTTGGCCGATCGGAAGCGGTTGCGATCTCGACGCTGAATCAGGCGGTCGTTAATCTCGGCACGCTTACTAACGGAGATCAGCTCCAGGTCAAGGTGTCCATGACGGCGGTTGACAATCTAGTTGACACTAATGTGGTCTCATTCCGTTTCGATGGTGACTTTTACATGTCCGGCGGAACCGTGACCGCAATGACGCCTCACGTTAATAATAATACTTTGGTAGGAACCGCTACCTTTACTGGAGGAATTAGTTTCGCAGTCGTTATCAGCGGTGGAACCGTCCTCTTAGAGGTGAGTAACAGCTCTGGCGTAAGCGCATTCACTCTGGATATCTCCGCAACATTCATCACTCAGCAAGGCGGAGCTGCAGCGTAGGGTAGGGTAGGGCACTCATACAGATCGAAAAAGACTGCATCGACAAAGACTATATCGACAAAGACTATATCGACAAAGACTATATCGACAAAGACTATATCGACAATGTTCACGACTCCCTGATGGCGAAGCTCAAAAGGGGGCGCAATCTTACTTCAGAAGGAAAATACGACCTCGCAGCCATCAAACATGGTGATGAGGCTGCGCGCCAACCTGTGCTGACGTCGTGGATAAACAATTCTGGCATTGACAGGGTGACTGGTGAGATTATTGCCTCGATCGAGGCGGCTGCCACAAGTTTGAATGCGCGGAAGACTGTTCTAGAGGCGAATAAAGCGGACATCGAGGGCTACGTCGCGTAGAATAGTCCGAATGGAAGAATGGCAAAGGGGTAGGGTAATCATGGGGAGAGACGGATATTGTAAATGGTGCATTTTTCTTACTGACGGAACTGGCGGTTCCGCCCTGGTTTTTTCTGATATAATTTACCGGCGGCAGGTCACGGGCCTAGCATTTTTTTCGTAGAATGAGTGTCAAGGGATGTCACTTCCAACAATCGTACTGGATAATACAACTACTTCAGACATCGTGCTGAGGCAGTTGGGGGTCACTGTCCCGGCAAGCGGTTCGTATACGGTCAGCGATTTTAATTCGCCATCCGCTATTCTCAACGACGAACAGCTGCAAACCGCACTCGATGCCGGAGACATTACGGTCACCTACATGGCGGACGTGCTGACTTCGGAGCAATCCAGGGCTCTTATCCAGCCGATTACAGCTCTGGACATCAAGCACAACCTGATGGCGCTGGCACCCCCGGGTGTTGGTGATGATGATGTAGCAGGCTACTCGGTCGGTTCGAACTGGATTGATACTGTCGGCGGGTCCGCTTTTCAATGCGTTGATGACACCACCGGTGCCGCCAACTGGGTCCCGTCGGGCTCATCCGGTGGCGAAAAGGTGGTGTTCTGCGCGTTCGGAGGCAAGCTCGACGGTCGGGGCAAGTTCGCCATCGCAAACGGTAAAAGCAGCGATGCAGATGATTCGAGTAAGCCGAAGACGCGTCAGCCGATCCCCTTTACCGGCACAATCACGGTTCTGTCCTATAAGACCAAGGAGGCCGAGAGTACGACGCGGATGAAGATCCACGTCAACGGGTCCGTGCAGGCAGCAATACTGCTGAGCAACATTAACGCCAACTATGGGGGGGTGGAGACGACCGACTCCGGGGGTGGCCCCCTAAGCGTAAGTGTCACCGCCGGCGACTATGTGGAACTAGAATGGGACGGTCCATCGGGAAAAAAACCAGGTGAGAGCACTTGGATACTGGGTGGAGAGGCGAGCTGACAAATGTGGGTAGCAATCTATAACGACGCAGGATCCGGCGGCACCGTTCGGGTGGAGGAATTTCGAAAGCGAGCAGACGTAGCGACGGCGGTCTGGCAGTTCGAGAACGACTACGCGCCCCCGGAGACCGGATACGCTGGGATCGACACAGGTTGGACCGCTTACGTTGATCCGCCCAAGTATCAAGAGTGGCATGTTGACCGCGACGTCACCCCCCGAGTTATCGTCGGGATCGACATGCCACTTATCCTCGTCTTTCAGGGCTCGCGGAGTGTGACCGAGGCGACAATCATGACGACGACACCAGTCATAGTTGACGGGCTACGCAGTAGGCTTTCGACCTGGTTCGAAGATCCATCGGATGCGGTGGGTAGCGTCACGGGCGAGATCAAAGTGACGGGCGGAGATTGTAGCATCCGGATCATGATGGGCGATGACGAGCCATCCAACCCGGTTGTCCCTCTCTCGGAGGACTACGTACAGGGTGACACTTCCGGCAATTGGGTTCCGTTCACGATTATATCAAACACGGACCCGATACTTACTGTTCAGCGGTATTTCATCGAGGCGGAGATGTCAATTGCGGCAGCGTCCGCGGAGATTCGATACTCATCTTTTAGCATCTTCGACAAGGGTCAATGAATCCGTGGACGAGAATTTTTTCAGAATTCTTACACGAACAGTGGGGGTCGTGGCGGGAGGGGTCATGAGGGGTCATAAGGGGTCATAAGGGTTGAAGCAGATTGGAAATCGACCTTAATGCTCATGGGGTTTTCGTTTTCTTGCAAAAAAATAGTGGCTAAGAGTCGTTTTCCACCCTAAGTTCACCCTAGGTAAACTTAGGGATATGACATAATATGTCATGGGGGACGACCAGTACTAATGAGTGCGATGAGGCCGCTACCAACAAGCTGAAGTCAGCTGCTGGTAGCGGCCTCATTCCTCAACGTCTTCGGAAAAGGATGAGGAGACATGTCCGATAAACCACGAGCAATGGAGACGCTAACATTAATCGCATTGGACAATCACCTAGCTGCGCATCACACAGTCATGTCTATAAGTGTTTTCGACAGCACGGGGGGGCAGTCGTTTACAGGGACAGCGGGCATCATTTTTGATACAGCGAAGAACGAATATTCATCGTCATTATACACGTTCGATTCCGAAGCCGGAACTATTAAAGTTCTTAATAATGGATCTTACGATATCAGCTACCAGGTATCAATGAACATTGCAGTCGGTAATGCTAGAACAAGCTCCATGTCTAATCTTCTGATCGGAGGAATTCCGGAGTCCGGAGTGGACTCTTATGGGTATCACAGAAATGCAGCAAACGGCCTTGATACGAATGTTGCAAGTATTACGATGGATTTATCCGCCAACGACATCATATCTGTGAACTCCGAAGTAATTGCTGGAGCGACGCAGCTTGGGACAATCGGTGGCGGATCTAGGCTGAATATTAGGAAGAACGGCTAGCCCGTTTTAACGCCTTTCCAGGTGACGCGCGGCATGATGCTCGAGGGGTCGATGTTCCCCTTGTGCCTCGTGACGTACTCGAGCATCCCGACAACGGTCTCCTGGGTGAGGAGATGGGGTTTGAGACCTAATTCTGCGAATGAGTCAGCATTCGCATTGTAGTAGTGGTCCTCTTCTTCGATTCTCGGATTCTCGATGTGATCGACCGTAACCGCGAGTCCTATTGAATCAGCAGCATAGTGCACGATTTGAGCGAGCTTGTTTGCGCTGAAGTCCTCGGTGAACTGATTCATGATCCGTAACTGCCCCTGCAGCGCCGGGGTCTCCGTGGCTAGGGTGATGCATTGCATCGTGTCACGAATATCGAGGTAGCCGCGAGTCTGGCCACCCTTTCCGTAGACCGTCAGCGGCATCCCATGAACTGCCTGCACGACGAATCTGTTGAGCGCAGTGCCAAACATGTCGTCGTACCAAAAATGCGTACCGAGGTCGTCAGACAGCGCTGTGTGCTCGGTGCGCATTCCGTAGACCGGGCCTTGCATGAGGTCGGTGACCTTGATGCCGCGATTTCGGACCCAGAACTCAAGGATGTCTGTGTCGAGGATTTTGGTGGTGTGATAGAAGCTGCCGGCTTGGCGCGGGAATAGGCGTCTATCTTTTCGGCCATCAATCTCGAAGTCGAACCATCCTTCCGGAATGTCGGTATTGGGGGTGCCGTATTCTCCCATCGTTCCCAGCTTGACGATGTGAGCCTCTGGGCAATGCTCGAGCACGGCCATAATGAGATTGAACGTAGTCCCGACATTGTTATGCAATGTCATCGCCCCCTCCTTATGGCCAAGCATGGAGTACGGCCCGGACGGCTGCTCAGCGTAGTGGATGATGGTGTCGGGCTTGTGTATCTCGACAACTTTGCTCATGAATTCGTAGTCGCTGAGATCTCCCTCATGAGTGTTTATGGTTTTACCGGTCACGTTTTGAAAAATCGTGGACCGATCTTTCAGTTTCGGCATCTCGACGAGCGGCGAACTGGCCGTGTCTTCGGCAATTTGCCGTTTCATGTAGTTGTCGACGGCGATCACATCGTATCCGATAGATGCCAGGTGCATGCATGTGGGCCATCCGAGATAGCCGTCAGCTCCAAGTACTAGGATTTTCATTACTCTTCGTCCTCTCCGTATTCGTCGTCTTCGTCGTCTTCGTCTTCGATATCATCATCGTCGGATTCCTCGATGGCTTCATCCTCAGCGTCGGAATCTTCGTTGTCGGGATCTAGTTCGTCTGAATCGTACCCGGCCTCGAGCTCCTTGATTCTCTCTTCCGCCACGGCGAGGGCCTTTATTTTACCCTTCAATACTGTGACGGAAATCTGCAGCCGGAGATGGTCTTCGCGCGTCCCCACGAATTTGCTGCACACTGTATCAATATTATTGAATGCGATATTGGGCGTTATGCCCTGTGGCTGATCCTTGGCCTTTGGCCTCCGCGCCTTCGGCGGATTCTTGCTCTTATTCTTCTTGTTACGATTTTTCTTATTGGTACCAGTCATGCTGTTCCTGAACGAGGTTTTCGATCGTTTTGGGTTCGTACCAGCTGAGAATGTCCTCTCTGACGCTGGTCATCGTTTTGTCTATTGCGGAGTCGAGCGCATTTTCCAAAATACTAACTCCGCGTGAATATTGATTCTTGAAGACGTTGAGTAGATCGTACTTCGACGTTAGCTCGCTCGTATAAAGGTGGCAGAGCCCGGATAGCTTCCCTAGGTCGGGATCGCGCGACTCTCGCTCGAGGACCTGGCACGTGAATTTGGCTAGCTCAAGAGTGGTCACGCCATTCCAAAAGGCGTTCGTCCACCCTTGAATTTCTCCATCCTGCTTCATGAACCACTCGAATAGCCCGGTTCCGTTTTCCTTGAGTTCCGGGCCGACGATAGAGGTCCGGATCGTCAAATCTCGCACGTTTAGAAGCTCGCCTGCAGATTTGGTTATCCCATAAATGCCGGCCTCTGTTTTACGGGCCATCTCTGTATGCCACCGGAACCCGTCCTTTCCAGAAAACACGCAGTCCGTGCTTATGTGGATAGTCCTACATTTGCTTGAAAGGTAGTGGGGCAAAAACGAATTCAGGTATACAGCTTTTGCGGGATCCTCCTTGGCTGCAGCTATGAGTAGACCGACGCAGTTAATGACGACATCTGGTTCGACCGCGTCAACCATGAACCCGAGCGACTTCCCCCTGAATTCATACAAATCGAGAACAATGCTCTCGGGATCGACCTTCGTACGGTACACATGAGTGCAAAGTTCCCATTCGGGATGCTTCTCACGTAGCCATCTGGTCATCACATGGCCAGCCATTCCGCTGGCGCCTAATATCAGGATGCGCATTCTTCTGCTCTCAGTTTGTCAGGGGTCAAGTAGGCCTCGTCTTTTGACGCGCGCTCAGTCATTTTCTCGAAAGCGGCCGCAAGCCGATTTGGCTCATCCTTGATACTGTCCCAGAGAGCGTGAATTTCTTCCCAGACTTTGTCTCGAGCCTTGCTGTCGATAGCGGTGTCCGCCTTGGTCGTCATCGAGTCGCGGGTTCTTTTAGCCCGATAAAGCGTCTCACGCAAGAATGCTGCTCGCCCGAGCTGAACCATGAGTCCGACCACGACTGTATCGGCGCCGAGTCTAAATCCTCCGTAGTATCCGCCGATGGAGCGCAAGGATTGCGTCTTCCACAGGCCTACGTGCGACCCAACGTGGACCATTTTGTTCGGATTTTTCGACAGCCATTCGGGACGCGACGGCTGATGGACAACCTTGCCATCGAGAGTTTCTCTTTCGATGTCGGAGAATACGACGTCAGCGTTTGTCTCACGCATTTTCTGAATCAGTCGCTCGAGCCGATTCGGGGCGCTGACGTCGTCGTCGTCTTGAATTGCGAAAAGCTGAGCGTCAGTATTCCTCAACGCGGCATCGTAGATCCTAAACTGCCCGCGATTCTCCGGCAGATGACAAATGGATATGCGTGGATCTGCCAAGAGTCCTTCAAGCGCACCCCAAGGGGCCTTTTTATCCCCATCAGAGACAATGAACATCTCCCAGTTTTCGTACGTCTGGGCAAGGATGCTCTCGACCGCATCCCTGAGACCCTTGCGTTCCGGCTTATGGGTCGCCAGTACAATGTGGACCTTGGGATTCTTAGCATCCCATCTGCGGGTAATAGGCGTGGAGGCGAATGTAAAATTGTCCTCAATCCGACGGCGAGTTTTACCCTGAAGGCTTTTTACGCCGAGCATCTTGAGGTTCGCCGCTCTCGACTTAGCCGTCATGCCGAGCGCGCAGGCCGTGACAGCGTATTCGTCGAGCGCCTTCCATTGGTACACCGCCTCGTCAATGAACATGTCTCCATCCCCATTCGGAAGTGGCATCGATATGGCGGTGCTGGCATAGGCATGGGCCATGGCAACGTCACCGCGCTGTCGATGTAGATAGGAGAGGGCGTGAAGGGCTTCAGCTCGATGCGGCTTGTACCTGTAAGCTCTAAGGTACGCGTCCCTGACTTCCTCGAACGGCTTGCCTGCATTGTCTCTTAGTCTGGCTATCTGATACAGGGCGTTCCAAACTTCGCCTGCGTATCCTTCCATTTCAGCTCTCTGCCGGTAATACTTAATCGCTTTCTCTGTATCGCCAGCATCCCTGTAGCTCTGAGCGAGATAGAATACGTTTCGTCGGCGGTCACCAGTATCATCGACTTCTTTTGCGAGGATGCCGGCTATCCTGGCGTATTTATCTGTACCTTCATTGGTCCTGCGTGCGCCGTCCTTGCCGCATCTAACGCTTGCTCCGGACAGGGCTCCAAGTTTGTGAGGGGTTTCGCAGTAGATGTATTCGTGTGCGGCGCCTCGGTATTCCCATGGCAGGTTAGCTTTGACTAGGGCTGGTCTTTGCCACGAGTCGCTCCCCATAACGTGGCGTATTTTGTAGGCGCCTTCCGTCATATTTTCGGGCCATGCGAAACCGTTTTCGACGATCCAGGTATCGTCTGCATCAATCATAAGCAGGTAGTCGGCTTCTGGGAATATTTCCCGAGCCTGCTGCATCACCAGCGTCCTGTTGTGTCTGAAGCTCTGGAATGGCTCGTCGGTCAACCTTCCTTTGAACTTTAGGGTGTCTAGGATAATCTTCTTCGTGTTGTCGGTAGACCCTGTGTCCTGGATAACCCAGCGGTCGATGTATGGCTCGAGGGCCCGGAGGCATCTGCCGATGACACGCTCCTCGTCCTTGACGATCATGACAAGGCAGATGATGGGATTCTTTTTATTTTTCACTCGATGAATCCGCTATCCAAGAGGGTTTTCAGGGCTTCGTCTTTGTCGGAAATGATGGATGACGAAGTGTATTCGCCCATTCCGAAGTTCTGGAGATCTTGGTACCGATGGTACTTCTTCAGCCCCGTCATGGTGTCCGGAATGATGAGGTAGTAGTCGTCGTCGAAGGCGTATGTCAGACGCGCCTCATCTTTTGAGACGAGCGTTTCGTCGATTTTCTCTCCTGGACGAATGCCGATTTCAGTGACCTTCGTATCCGCATCGCCATACCTCTCAGCAATAACCTCGGCAATAGTCTTCATGTAGAAGGCCGGCATTCGCATGACGAATACCTCTCCGCCTATACCAATCTCTGCAGCCTTGAAGATTAGACTGACAGCATCCTCGAGGGTCATGAAGTACCGAGTCATCCGCTCATCGGTAAGCGTAATCTCGTTATTCTCCTTCACTTGAGAGATGAACAAAGGGATCGCGCTCCCGTTAGACCCAATCGCGTTTCCACCACGAATGCAGATAAACTTCGTACCACCGACGCCGGAGATACCATTCGCGTGAATCATAATCCTCTCGCCTACTGCCTTGGTCATCCCGTATAGGTTTACCGGCGCGACAGCCTTGTCTGTGGAGACGTCGATGACCTTCTTGACCTTGTTCTCAATGGCTGAATAGCAAACGTTTTGCGTGCCACGGATGTTGGTCTTGACCGCCTCGTCAGGATTGTTTTCACAAACAGGTACGTGCTTGAGAGCTGCCAGATGGAACACATAATCGACGCCTTGACCCATTGCTAGGTCTACAGCACTTCGGTCACGGACATCGCCAATTTGGAACGAGATGCGACTGTCATTCGAAAAGTGGCGGGCCATTTTCACTTGGGCCAGCTCGCCGCGTGAAAAGATGATTATTCTTCCAACGCCTTTTTCCAGTAACCACTGTGTGAGCCTGTGCCCCCAAGATCCAGTACCACCGGTGATGAGTACAGTTTTGTTGTTATACATAAAGGATTTCCAAAACCTTTTCTGAGACGTTGGGGATTAGATAGCTACCAGGCTGGACCCAAGTTCCAGCACGACTAAGCATTTCATCCATACAGGCGAGGATGTCGTCCGGCTTCAGCCCGCTGACCAAATTGCTGCCGCATTCGACGGTCTCGGGCCTCTCGGTGGAGTTCCGCATCGTGACCGCCGGGACACCGAATAAGCAGCATTCCTCTTGAACCGTGCCCGAATCACTTAGGACTCCGTATGCACTCATCTCGAGTTCCAAGAAGTTGCCGAACCCGACGGGTTCCATCATGTGCAGTCTCTCCTCGTCGACGGAGATCTCAAACTCCTTGAGTCGCGCCTTTGTTCGTGGATGGATGCTGCACTTTACGATTGCGTCGTATTTCTCGGAGATCATATGCAGGGCTTTTACAATGTTGCCAAGCCTCTCCGGATTGTCGACGTTTTCCTGACGATGAAAGGTTGCCAGGAAGTATTTCTCCATTGGCACGCCTTCACGATGGATTCTCCCCTTCACATCCATGATGACTTCGTAGATGGGGTTTCCAACGACGTGGATTTTGTGTCGGGGGATCCCCTCAGCCAGGAGATTCCCTTGCGATCCAGGCGTGTATGGAAGGCTCCATGAGGCTGCGTGGTCGATGATGCGCCGGTTGACCTCTTCGGGCACGCGGAGGTCGTGGCAGCGGTTCCCAGCCTCCATGTGATACACGGGGACGCCCATGCGCTCACAGATGATGGTCGCCAGGGCGCTGTTGGTGTCACCCAAAATCAGAGCCTTATCTGGCTTGGTCTCAGAGATTACCTTTTCTACGAGTGAAAAGGTATCGCCTATCTGACTAGCGAGACTGCTCCATCCTCCCGGATTAGAATAATCCGGCTCCCGAATGCCTAATTCTTCGAAGAAGATATCTTTCAGTTCGGGGGTGAAATTTTGACCGGTCCACACGAAGGTGTGGTCGCATCTTTTGTCGATTTTCTTAATTAGTACACTGAGCCGAATTAACTCAGGCCTGGTTCCAGCGATGGTCAATATGCTCATGTTCGCTCCTAGTACTTGTCGTATCCGAAACCGCTGCGCATGGGCGCGCCTTTGGGGTCAGCCTTCACTTCGTCAGGACTGATACCTTTTCCGTTGTCCTTTTCAGCGGGGGCCTCTTGCTGAAAGGGGGCTACCGGCTGAGCGATTGCCATTGCTTCTGCAGCTGTCTCATCGGGCGTCGACTCTTCCTTCACTGGCTCAGCATCCGGCTCGGCTACTGGTGGTTCAGCGACTGGTTCGGCGGCCGGCTCAGCGACAGGAGCTTTGGGATTCACGAAGATTCCTACCCACGAATTGTGTGCGGCCTTGTTGTTGGGATTACTCCGAGCCTCGTGTCGAAGCTCGAGGCATTCCCATCCCGGGAAGTCATCGCTGACATCAGACTCTTGGTAATAAAAGCTGATGTGGTGCGGATCGTACGCGTTCTGCTTGAGTCTTTGATCTTTCGATCCAGGAACCGCTCGAGGAAGCTGAACCAAGATGTGTCCTCCCGGAGAAAGGATGCGCTCAAGCTCTTTGGTGCCCGCCTCCTTATCCTCTTTGTAGAGGTGCTCGAAGACTGCAAAGAGGATAATCGTATCAAACGAGTTATCCGGAAACGGCATGTCGTGTATAGATCCAACAACCCACATTGCGGATGGAAGGATCAACCTTGCTTTTACGATGGCCTCCTCATTCACGTCGAGGCCGGTCAGGCTGGCGGGGTTGAGCGGGCTCACGTGGTAGGTCGTGGTGCCAGCATTGCACCCGGCGTGAAGGACACGCTTGCCAGTGAGGTATTCGGGGGCCATTTCCCTCAACATGACAGCGTGAAGGTGCCCTGACTTTTGACTAACAGTCATTGGCACGACGTAATTTTCCTTGCCCTTGTATTTGTCTACTGATTCGGTCATGGTCTTATCTTCCTTGTATTTTGCGGTTTCTTTTTAGCGTCTCGGAGACGTTGGGGTCGAAGTTGTAATAGTAGAGAACGTGATTAATTATCACTTGTGTTTTGATTTTGGCAGCCACGGCGTCTGCCCATATGGCGTCCAGGCTCCATGCTCCACCTGCTGGCGGACGTTCGAGCCAGGGTACCGATTTGGCGATCTCCGCTCGACTGACATGAATGTGTGCAGGTGGACCCCTCCAGATACCGTCTGCACCGACCTTTCGACCCTCGAAGTCTTTGTCGTATATGCAGATCATATCTTTCCCTGTTTTAGCGTTCGTGTACAGGACGGCGAAGGAGACAGAGTCGACGCCGGGGTTATCCTCGAGCGCGCCCATGATTGAGCTTATGTAGTCGTCGGCCAGGTCGTCGTCATCGTCGAAGAATACGATGTATTCCCCGCGTGACAGATTGAGGAGATCTTGGCGCTTTTCACCAACTGTCCGCATTCGATTGTCGAGGAATCCTACAATCTCAATGTCTTGCCGATCTCCTATTTGCATCCGCATCCTACGAATTAGATTCGGAAGATGCGTGTATACGCGCTCTGTAATCGTGGCTATGAGTATCGATAGCTTCATTCCAAAAGCCCCCAATCTCGCCCTTCATTTCGGACGATAGTGCCTTTTCGCTTATCGTACAAATCCTTGTTGTACTGCCACCGTCGCTTGATCTCCTCCGACCTATAGTTGTGTCGCGGATGAAACAGGTGAACGACAGGGGCTCCAATTGGCGTGTAATGGCCACCGCTTAGGATGAGTCGATCGGTCACATCGTTGTCATCGAAGCACACTCCGGTGAAGTCCTCGTCATAGCCTCCCATGTCAATAAATCTAGACCTGGTCATGCCCATGAAGAAAGGCAGTGTTGGATCTAGCACCTTCAGTCTCCCCACGCTCGCCATGTTTGCCGTTCCACCAGCTTCCAACTGTCCGATAATCGACCCTTTATCGTCCCGGATTTTATTTGGAATGGCGATTGCTTCGGAGTTTTTCTCCAATATGCCACGAAGCATATCAAGCGTGTCGAGCGGGTGGTAGACCTCTGCGCATGAAAGCACGAGGAACTCGCCTGACGCCTTCTTGCCCCCGATATTGAACGCGAAACCGGGTACTCGCCATTCATATTCATGCTTCTTGGTCTTACCTGAATGCAGGTAATTGACTTTGTATTCAGTACAAAGTGCGAGGCATGCTGGATCTATTTCATAGCTCTCATCAAGGACGATGACTTCCACATTGGATAGATCCTGTCTGGCCAAGCTCTCGAGATTCCACTTGAGCAGCTTGTTCCTTTTGTAGCTGGCGATTATTACGGTTGTATTCATCCCAGTCCTATCTCGATCAACTTACTAAGAGGAAATGATTCCCAGTTTTCGTGAGTCATTTTAGGTTCGACCTTTGCAGCTGAAGTGCTTCCACCGAACCAGTGTATCCCTACACCCCTACTGTTATCTACATGCCCGTTGAAGATTCTCTCATGATCTCTCCAATGGTGCTGATAGACCTCTTGTTTGTCTATTTTGAAGTGAGAGAACCCTCTGGCAAGTACACTTCGGTAAATCCCCGTCCCGAATACTTGATAAGCTCTGTGTTTTTTCGGTAGGAGCGTCAGCTGCTTTTCGTAGACAGCTCTGAAATACTTAGATCCAGGCTCGGCGAGCATGAATGCGATCGGAAGCCACGAATTGCTTACACACAATCCCGTTTCCTCGCTGAAATTTGACTCGAGATTACAGGTCAAATCATTCATCGACCGGTAATAGAGTATATCCACATCTGACCAAAGCCCTCCGTCATTTATGAGGTACCGGCTTCTAAGGATGTCGGACTGATGTACTCCGTGCATTCCTGGGAAACTATTTTCCTCAATTACTTCTAGATTATCGACGCGATCGAGCCAAGATCTATAGTCGCCAGATTCGAAGGAGTGCTTGTTGTTTGCCCATGACCAATTCGCATCAGCCGCGTCATGCGTCATGTGCATCTTGATCTTCCAGTCCGGATTGAGCACAGAGAAGCTGCACATCGACATCCATCGAAGGAAGCTGAGCGGTCTGTTGTCCCAGAAGAAGTGGACTATCTTCGGGATTTTAGTGAGATTCCAGCTCACTTTTCCCAGTATCCGAAGAAGTAATTTTCTTCTCCGATGGAGAGCCCGATCTCCGTCCACCCGATGAAGTCATCTTTGGACCACTGACTCAAGTGGTTGTTGAGTTCATTCCCATACGCCCAGCACTTTGGATCGTTCGTGTGCTTCTCATTGGAATCCCACCAGAGAGGGGTCAGCAGGTAGATTCTTCCTGAGCAGATGGTCTTAGCCTGCTCAAGAATGAGTAGGCCTCGAGCCCGAGTCATGTGCTCGATGAAGTCGAGCATAAGCACGCACTCAAACGAGTTCTCTGGCCATGTCAGGTCTTGCTCCTCAAGGTTGATGAGGAAGTCGGGGTCGGTCTTCTCCCATCCATCAACGGTCGAAGTGTCCATGCTGACGTCAGAGTAGGCCTTGTTGCCGCATCCGATATCTAGAGTCTTCTTACCCCACGCATACTCTGCGACTTTCGAGAATAGGAATCTATTTGGAGCGCCCTTTTTCATTGGATCCCCCATTCTCTATCTTCGTTGCGTATGATTGTCCCCTTTTTCTTCTGGTACAGATCACGGTTGTACTGAAGTCGGTCTTCGATGCCGTCTTGAAGGCCTTGTCCTGCGCGAACCCTCGAGTGATGCAGGTGCAAGATTTGCGCATCCGTCTGAACGTATTTGCAACCCATCCACTGAAGTCTATCAACGAGGTCCTTGTCCTCGACCCCGACTCCGATGAAGTCTTCGTCATATCCGCCGATGTGCATGAAATCGCTTCGAGCCATTCCCATGAAAAACGGATATTTGACGAGGAGTCGAGCCTGAATGCCGACGAACTCTTCTTCGGAAATGTTTCCGTCACGACGAATCGCTGCAGTCACACGTCCATTCGAATCGGTCTTGCCGTGCGGAATAACCATAGCTCCGGTCTTATGCTCGCGGAGTCTCTCAACCATCTTGGCGTAGGTGTCGTTTCGGTGAAATGTCTCAGCGCAGCACAGGAATATAAATTCACTATCTGTTTTCTTTACGCCAATGTTGAATGCGAATCCCGGAACTCTCCAATAGTCACCGGTCTTATTTCCACCTGCGTGAATGTACCTGATGCTCAACCGAGTTGAGAATTCATCGACCACCTTCTGGCACTCGAGGTCAGGCTCTGGAACATCATCCAAGACAACGATTTCAACATTGTCGATTTCCTGCCGAACGAGACTTTCCAGATTCAGTCGGAGGGGATCATTTCGGTGGTAGTTTGCGATCAATATCGTCGATTCGACGGTCATACTTCTTCCTGCAATCGTTCTGAGCGGCAGCCTAGGCGCTATGCGCGGATAACGCTCGTGGCTGATGCGGATAGTACAGCCGTAGATCTATGAATACAAATCCTTCTCACGAAAAAGAAACGGCGCATGGAGCTGTTTCCAGCCATCCATGCGCCGTTCAAGATCGTCCAACTTAGGGACTTGACAGGGACTATTCCTGATACGGGTCGCAGGATGACCCCCGCGTCGCTTGTGGTGTTTTTATTGAAGTCTATGCGGCTTCCCCCATTTGGTATCGCACTGAAGCGGACTCGGCAATCTGTCGATTGTGCTCCTCCATATCCCAAGCCCTTCGTCGATCGGAGTCATTCTCCTGCATCGATCGATTGTAACCTCTTGTTTCCTCAGGCCGGTTTTTCCTATGTATCCTCCCACGCAATTGCGAATCTTTTGAGGCAGAGGCGAACACAGTGTAGGCCCTTGTCGCACGAAGAGCGGCGATAGGGGTGGGCGTCTCCGGTACAATTGCCTTTTCTGCGACATCGGTCGGCAATAGTAGGCAACAGTCGACAACAGTGTCACCGTCGCCCCCTCCCGGCTGGTCACGACAGGGGTGAGCGAGTGCAAGCTCTCCTTTGGAGTCTCCTGCTGACACGATGCGAAGACCAAGAAAGTGAGCGCCTGAGCATATGAACGCCTGTAGCCGGAAGCCATCAGCGGGGATGTATCCCCATTCTCGACCCCGTGCCAACAAAACACGTATCACGTGCTTGACATGCTCAGATGCCTATGCAACGGTGACCCTGTCAGCCCTTGGCAGGCGGACAGCAAGACGAACGCCATGAAACATTCCACGAAGACAACAACCAGCACGACGACCGCTAAGGCGGCCGCCGCTGACTGGTGTGCACCCATTATGGTGCACGTCTTTCCGTGTTGAGTATTTCCGGCGTTCGAACCTACAGCTAGGGCGCCGGAAGGCCCAACACGGAAGCCAGACAGGCTGCCGCCCGCGAATTCCGCAGGTGTAGCTCAATGGTTAGAGCAACTGTTTAGTAATCAGTCGACACGGGTTCGATTCCTGTCTCCTGCTCCAATTTTCAACCAATCATGAATGACTTCGACTGGATAGACAGGTCCTACGACCTGTTCAAAGACGGCAAGAAAGAGGACGGGCTAGATATCGTCCTCGATAACCTTGACGATGCATTATGTGAAAGCGATTGGAAGTGCGTCGACGACTGCTTACGGAGAATAGACCTGGAGAGATATATCATCTCCGCCATGCTTATGCTCCTAAGCGCAACACGCCCAGCCAAAGACGTACTCCCATATCGTGAAACACTTGTCACCAATATCGAGCATGAGCTTTCCAGGCGAGCGCCCGATCGAGTCGAAAAACTTCTCGAAAACCTACGCTAACCCACCAGATCGAAAGGAGAGCCACCATGTCTAAGCAAAACGATGCAGACGCGGATGATGATGCGGCAGCCGCCGCGGATATTAGCCGTGTTGAGGTAGTGGTAACCTCCTCGATTGTCCCTCGAGGCCCACGAGTTCGATTCTCGTACACGGCGCCAGGGGCTGATGGTAGTAGCGGGAACACATCTGGCTTGCACCCAGAAATCCCGGGTTCGAATCCCGGTCGGTCCACCATTTAGAAGAAAGCAGGTTTGCCATGTCGTAGATGTCTAGGACCAACAAACCCAATTACAAACTCAACCCTAACCACCCTTACTTCAAATACCGATGGTTTTTGAAGAGGGGCCCCAAGAGCGACAGAAAAGAATTCAACAGTCGCTACCGTGCGCAGTGTAAGGACGCCATCCGCAACGAAAGGGAAGTGCCCCAATGGGTACGTGACCGAGGGTGGCAGCACTGGTGATTATTATGGATACCATCGAAACAAAGAATCAACTCTGGCCAACTTGTACGAACTCCAATTCGTATAGGTCGTGTCAAGGTGACAGTGCGGGCTCCAAACCTGCACCAGAAGAGTTCGATTCTCTGGCGACCTGCTATAACGGTAGGTGGCCAAGTGGTAAGGCACTCGTCTGCAAAACGAGAAATCGCGGGTTCGACTCCCGCCCTATCGTCCAGGTCGTGAGGCCCAAGATGCTCCCCCGGATCGGGGAGCACAGCCTCATGCCCGGTTAGCTCAGTCTGGCCAGAGCGGTGGTGTTACATGCCACGCGTCGTAGGTTCGAATCCTACACTGGGTACCAAAATTCACAGCATCGAGCGCTAAAAGTTAGCCCTCAATTTTTAATCGAGACCAAGATCATGCAAGAACTCTTAACCACTGACAGCGGCGACGAAATCGACATTACCAACTCGGCCTGTGGCCCAGTTGGTTGGGGCAACCGCCTGATAAGCGGAAGGGCGCTGGTTCAATCCCAGCCAGGCCGACTACTTGTAGCAATTCTTGGTTCTGTTACACTGACATCATGAGGATTCACCGTGTCTTCGTTATCAAAAGTGACAGCCTCTATGTTCAGTCATCATATGCAAAGCCTGATTCATGTGAAAAGCAGGCGAAGGAGTGGGCTAAGGCCTGGGCCGAAAGCGAAGACGTCGAGATTTTTACTGAGCCATTTGAGGGTGAAGATAGGCTGAAACCTATCTCATCCGAAAGAATATACTTCAAACGAGCACAGTCAGGCCGACTAAGTGTCTGAGAGGCTCAAATCGTGCAGATGCAGCCTTCACGGGATGAATTTCCCGGGCATGCCAAAGCATATTTGCCAAGTGGCATCTGAGAAGTTACAGTCCCTCGACGATAATCGGTCGAAGCTAAGACGCAGGCGTGACCGGGAAGAAATTCAAGATCAGATCAAAAACTCATAGCGGGGTAGCCCAGTCCGGTTAAGGCGCTGGACTCATAATCCAGAAATCACTGGTTCAAATCCAGTTCCCGCTACCACGCCAGACAAGACCGTCGGTCCACACGCCCCCGTCTGGGGATGAGAACTCGAGCCCGCTGCAGCGGGCTCATATGGGTTCCAGGGGTGCCGGCTGCAATTCTAAGCTCGCACGCGCAGGTGCTTGTCGAAAGACGAAGGAGACGGCCAAAAGCCCAATCTCCACTGTGTGCAACTTGCCCATCTGGGCCGAAAAGGAAGAAGAAGATGACTAACTACGCACAAATGGTATCGCCCCGAAAGACTCCACAGTCCGAAAAGGCTCACGCAAAGCAGGAAAAGAACAACGCCGGAGGTTTTTCCTTCGTCGTCGACAATTGGTGCCGCCTCGAGCGGTTCCTGATCCTTGGAGCCGAAAGCGGCACCTACTACGTCGGTAAGCGCGATCTCGTGAAGGACAACTTCACGTCGCTACAGGAGTGCCTCGCCGAAGATGGCCCACGAACCGTCAAGACGCTCGTGGATATCTCCCTGGGCGGACGTGCGCCGAAGAACGATCCAGCAATCTTCGCTCTGGCTGTCGCTTGCGCGTCGGAAGATCTCGAGACGAAGAAGGCTGCGCTTGCAGCTATTCCGAAGATCTGCCGAATCGGTACGCATCTGTACGATTTTCTGAACGCGGTTCAGGAATTCCGCGGATGGGGACGAGGGCTGCGTCGTGGAGTTGCCGCGTGGTATCTCGAAAAGGATGCGCATCGCCTCGGATTGCAAATCGCCAAGTACCGTCAGCGAAATGGCTGGACGCACCGCGATGTGCTGCGAAAGTGCGGAGGAGAAATCCCCCGCGATGCAGGCAATCAGGCACTACTTCGGTACGCTGTGTCCGGTATTGACGGAATGGGCGCTCGCGCTGTGAAGCGTGGTGAAGCAACCAGCGAATACCAGGCGCTCGATGCTGATTCTCTTCCGAAGATCATCCTCGGATACGAGAAGTGCAAGACTGCCGAGACCGCAAAGGAAGCAGCCAAACTCGTGAGAGACTACCGTCTCACCCACGAAATGGTCCCGAGCGAGTTCCTCAAGTCCAAGGACGTGTGGGACGCATTGCTCGAGAGTATGCCTGCGGGCGCTCTCGTTCGAAATCTCGGACGCCTCACCGCGAACGGTAATCTCGAGACGTTCTCTGACGGACAAAAGAAGGCTGTGGCGATCTTGACCGATCCCACAATCATCAAGAAGTCCCGGCTGCACCCCATCGCCGTCCTCAAGGCGATGAAACAGTACAACAGCGGACATGGCGGACGCGGAAAGTTGACCTGGACGCCGAACTCGAAGATCTCCAGCGCGCTCGAGGATGCCTTTTACCTGGCATTCGACTCCATCGACCCATGCGGAAAGAATCTCGTCGTATCGCTCGACGTTTCTGGCTCGATGTCGTGCGGAACAATTCAGGGCCTCCCTGGAATCAGCGCTCGAGAAGCGTCAGCCGCAATGGCAATGGTTACGGTTCGAAGTGAGCCGAACTATGAGGTGAACGCATTCACGGGGTCTCTGACCCCTCTGAATATCACGAACAAGGATCGCCTCGACACGGTTGTTCAGAAGGTATCCAGATTGCCATTTGGGCGAACTGACTGCGCGCTGCCCATGATCTGGGCAAAGCAAAGCAAGATCCCCGTAGATGCGTTTTACATCTACACGGATAGTGAAACCTGGTTTGGAAGCATCCACCCATACCAGGCAATCAATGAGTACCGTCAGGCAATGGGACGGGACGCAAAGCTCATCGTGGTCGGTATGACGGCTACGGAATTCAGCATTGCACACCCACACGATCCGGGAATGCTGGACGTGGTCGGCTTCGACACTGCGGCTCCGGCCGTAATGGCTGACTTTACCCGTCAGGGGTACAGCCAATAACAAAATGCCCCTCGAGTCTTGACACGTACTCGAGGGGCAGCTATCACTATCTTGCCTCAAGGGCCGAACGCCAAAGGGTTACCGCACTGTGAATGCTCGGCGGGCGCAGTCCCGTCACTCAACCCTTTGACACCCAACTTGACCTTGAGACACTAAGCCAAGCTCCATATTGGGATACAAGTTCGCAGCTTGATCTTGGCACTATCTGGGCCGCCGCTTTAGGGTTACCGTTTATGCAAAACCCAACTTGCCTAGAGACTTTTTTCGTTGGGCCGAAATGCTTGAGGTTACCGACTGATAATCGAAACCACCCTCTTGCTATCCAACTTGCCTAACACCTATAACGAAGTAGCTCAGCCGGTAGAGCGTCAGACAACACAAACCGACCTTCTGTAACTTGCCCTTTAGGGCCGCTTGATTGTCGTTACCGTAAACTGGATGTCACAGGTTCAAATCCTGTCTTCGTTACCTGAAAATTAAATAATGCACCTGTAGTGTAATGGTAGCACTTCAGCACAATTTTCCTCTTTCACCAACTTGCCCTTTAGGGCCGATCGATCGGGGTTATCGCAATCTGTTTAGGAACAGGCAGTCTTGGTTCGAATCCAAGCGGGTGCACCATGAGGGCCGAATGTTAGGGGTTATCGCCCACCAACATCGGACGAGTAGCTCAGCTGGATAGAGCGCCAGGCTCATACCTGGAGGTCGTTGGTTCGAATCCAACCTTCAACACCTCTTGCAATAACTTGCCCTCAGTAGTATTAACGGAATCAGTCATGATCGACGAACGACATATCGAAGCCGACGAGGCGCACCATGTCCCCTATGGGGTGTGGAGTTCGATGGTTGAACGCCGGGTTGTGGCTCCGGTACGTGCGGGTTCGATTCCCGTCACACCCCCTACTACATTTGCGGCTTTTGTCTAGCCGGTGACTTGCGAGAGAGTCCCCGGCTGAGCTGACATGGGCTTAGGTTGCGACCTAAGCCTTCGTCTCAGAAGCTGACTTGGTACGCAAGCGCTAGACTGAAAATCTGGAGGTGTCGGTTCGATTCCGACCTGAGACACAGGTATAACAGCAAGATATTAATGGTGCTAGACTTCCTGCGTGAAGCGAGTTCAGATTCAAGACCTTGTTGAAAAGGGGTATTCGATCCGAGGCATCGCCGAAGAGGTAGGGAAGTCTCCGACCACTATACGTTACTGGCTAAAAAATATAGCCTAAAAACTAGGGGCAAATACTACAAGCCCTGCATGGACGCATGGGACGGTAGGTGCGACCTGTGTCGTCAGGTGCCTAAGCAATACGATGATAGGATTAGAAGATTATGTGGAAGCTCCTGCACACGAGTTCGTCGATATAGAGCGAAATCTGCAGCGGTAAAACTACTAGGCGGACGCTGTCAGAGGTGCTCATGGAATGGAGATATTGCCGGATTTGATTTCCATCACACTAGTGGAGATAAAGAATTCAACATCGGAAACGTGGCAAATCGCTCATGGATGGCGATAAGGAAAGAATTGTTGAAGTGTGAGCTGCTTTGCCGAAACTGTCACTCCATCGAACATACCGGCAAACGAGATAAGGCATTTTTCGATATTGTTGAACGGTATCAGGGAGAGCTTCTGACATAGGAACTCTGTCAACATCAGCCCTTGACATCGCTTACAGGATCGAGGAATATCTAGGCTGTGCGACACTCTACTCGTCGGCTAAAACATAAGATCTAGCTCGAGGCTGTATTACGGCCTCGAGCGCTTGTGCTTGGGCCGGTAGTTCAGTCTGGTAGAACAACGGACTCTTAACCCGTATGTCGAAGGTTCGAATCCTTCTCGGCTCACCAAGCGATTACCAGGGCTCGTAGCTCAGCTGGTAGAGCGGGAGGCTTTTAACCTTCATGTCCCGGGTTCGATCCCCGGCGGGCCCTCAAAGAATAAAGGCTCCGTATAATGCGGAGCCTTTATTCTTTTTGTCTAGATATTATAGCTGGCTTTGCCCATTGACCTCGAATGAGAGGATCTTCTTGCCAGATTTTATGATAGTCCCAGAATCACCGCTTTTGAGCAATATTCCTGGGACTATCATTCCGGCCGGCATTCCGCCATCGTCAGGGTAGGCGTCGACAATGACAGCGTCGGGGTTTGCGGCGACAAGGGCGGCCCAACTGTAGCTATTCTGAAACCAGCTCGGACCCGTCGAAACACCCACAGGTACGCTGCCGGGCACGGGGTTGGGTGGGGATAAAACGATCAGGGCGTTATCTGTCGCAGCCGACCATGAGTACGTGAGCACGTTGCTCCCATTGTTCACAAAGGTTCCGACGGAATTGTTGATCAATGTATCCAGTTGGTCTGTGGCGACAATTATAACCCTAATATCACCAGCTCCGTTTGGATCGAAATCAACGATCATGTTGATATCCGGAGTTACAGACGTTGTTGGCTCAACTGGAATGAAATTAGACCCTGCTGGCCCGACAACATTCTCCCAAACAAATTGGATGGATTCCAAGTCTGCGATGGGAAGATCGTTGAACCCAAATGCTCCAAAGATACACTTGTTTCCAGTTCCGCCGCCTGTGAATGATCCAGCAGAATTAACTTGGGCAGCTGTCCGGAGAACGATTGACCCGTCCGAATATCCAGACCCAACGGAGGCTTCGTTCACACTGAAAATCAAATGATGATCCAATACTTACGCTTGATGCGAGGTTTATTGCGGGCTGCTGATATTGTTCGGTCATGCGAATTCCTGAGCTAGAGAATCAAGTCGATTCGGAGGCGGCGCCCCATGGAGCTTCCGGTGTGGATAGCCGTCAACGAACATGATGAGCGTCGGCGCCATGGAGCCTCTGTGATCGAGGACCTCGCGCTGGAAAGAGGAGTCGTCTGCTTGGTGCATCATCTAGGTAGTTTGGGACACAGAAATACATGTGTCCACTCCGATAGATCGGAGACATTCTACCATGGGACGAATAAAATTGGATGGGGCGGTGGGATTCGAACCCACGAATAGCAGCACCAAAAACTGCTGGCTTAAACCACTTGCCGACGCCCCAATGGCTGGCGAGGTAGGGCTCGAACCTACGGCCTCCTGAACCAGAATCAGGCGTCTTACCGACTCGACTACTCGCCAATGCGCACGAAAAGCCACCTAGCTCCTCATGGGAGCCCGGTGGCTAAGCTTGCTGCTGGCGCGAGAATCTCACGAGGTTGGTGGTATCATGGTTGTGACAGGGGCGCAAGCGATGACTGAACAAATACCAGCAGACAAACATCAACACCCCTCGAGGCGACCAGTACATCGACCAGCGACTTGTTGAGACAATTACTGGGGTGACGGGCCTCGCGTCTGCCGTCAGATTGGGAACCGATGCGGGATTCATTTTTTGCGGAGGGACCGGGGTGGCCTACAATGTTTTGCTCCCGTCCGTGCGTGCAATTGAAGGCCCGTTCTTGAACATCAAAAATGCTTCGGGGGCAATCGTAACCTTCTTTGCTCAAGAAGGTGAGCAGATTAACGGGAATCCGACGCTCGTGGTGGCGAATGTCGCCGTCGCGCAAATCGTGTCCGATCCCGCCGACAACATCTCTCAGCCGCCCGTCCTGCCTGTTGGGTGGACGCTGTTCAAGAACGGTCTTCCGTAATTGGTGACCCTGCCGAGATTCGAACTCGGAACTTTCGAGGCTTAAACCCGACGCCTCTACCAATTGAGCTACAGGGCCAAAGATAAATGACTGTCCATCGAATAATCGGAAACTATCTGCCGAACACGCTGGTCGGCGCCGTCATGTTCTGGGGCGTCATGCTGTTCGTGTGGCCCGCCCAAGACTTTGTGGCCAAGTTCAAGTAGTACCGCGAGAGGGATTCGAACCCTCAAAACCTCGGGTCTTCGCCGAGTACGTATGCCAGATTCCGTCACCGCGGCATAATGGCTACTTACGGCAGCCAATCGACACCATTGAACCGGTTGTGCACGCCGAGGCTGAGCGTGTCAGCCAGCAATGGTACTCGAGGAGGGACTCGAACCCTCAGGAACGCGATCCTTAGTCGCGCGCGTATACCAGATTCCGCCACTCGAGCAGATTGCTATGGGTCTCTGTAATCGCAGAGATCCATCTTGAAGGACTTGAGCCATCGATAGATGAATACAGTCCTTACATCGAAGCTGTCGGCGGTGGCGTTCACGTTACCCTTGTTCTCCAACAAGGATCTATGCAAACGGTCTCGCTTCGGGCGTCGATGCTTATGCCGTCGCGTCCGCATAGGGTCCGTGGGACTGAAATCGAACCAATCTACGCTGCAATAGCGCGGCGGGGTTACAGCCCGCTGTTACCACCAGGTAACCTCCCACAGTCAGATAGTCGTTCCGTGGGATAATAATATTCGTCAGTCATCATTCACCTTCTTCTTCTGAAATAGCCTTCAGCAATAATTGCCTTCTGACTTCTTCTCGACGGGCCATGTAATTGGTCCCGTTGTATCCGATGGTCGTGACACCTAACATGACCAGCGCAAATCTTGCCCACCCGGGTAGATCTTCCTTTGACTTCACGCCCGCATAAATCATTAGCGGCCCGATCCCGATAACATCGAGAATTCGGAGTTTCTGCGTGAAGTCCTCGTCGCGCAGGTCCATGTGTCAGTTTACCATAGGTCTCCTCGTGACTAAAAATTGGTCGGGGTAGAAGGATTCGAACCTTCGATCTTCTCATCCCAAATGAGACGTCATAACCAAACTAGACCACACCCCGATAGCACCCATGGAGGGATTCGAACCCCCGACAACCCGGCTCCGTAGACCAGTGCTCTTCCGCTGAGCTACACAGGCATATCCTCGCTTGGCTGCTAACTAGCCAGGCGATTCACATGTTCTCCGAACTGGAGAACTAGCGGATGGGGCGGCGGCGCCGCGGCATATAAGACTCCAGGCACAAAAGCAGCGGGCGGCTCGACAGCGATAGCTGGAGCTGCAAGGCCGATGCTTGGTGTAACTGAATTCTCATGACCATCAAGTCGTAGCTCAGTCCCAAAGGGGCGTCAAGTTAAAAAATCAAAAAAATCACCTCAACATCGACCTTGTTGAGGTGATTTCTTAACCTCGAGTCTGCTGGAGCGCCTAACGGGACTCGAACCCGTACCCCCAGATTGGAAATCTAACGTGCATCCAGTTAACACTTCAGGCGCTTATGTAGGTGGAGCCCAGAAGGGGAATTGAACCCCCGCTTTCGCATAGGCAATGCGACGTGCGACCACAACACTTCCTAGGCTTGGAATAAAATATAGCGGAAGGTAGACGAATCGAACGCCCGAGTATCACCTCGCCCCGGGTTTCGAATCCGGTTGCCAACCATTTAGCGGTACCTTCCATAGCGGAGAGGACGGGGGTCGAACCCGCAAGGCTTTGCGCTCGTCCGCTTTCCGGGCGGATGCCGTCGCCAGCTATCGGCTAGCCTCTCCAAGAGAGAAATTGAAACTCTCAGCGGAGGGAGGGAGATTCGAACTCCCGCCAGCATAACCGGACGACGGCTTAGCAAGCCGCTGCCTTACCACTCGGCCACCCCTCCATATTCACTTGTGGAGCGGCAGCCTTCTGCACGCTCAGTAGCACTCCGAGCAGGGATCGAACCTGCAACCTTCCATTTAGAAGACGGACGCTCTTCCAGTTGAGCTACCGGAGCATATGCCCCAGAGCTAGCCTAGCCCTGAGGACTAAGCTCTCCTAGAAGATGACGAGGTACTACTGAGCGATGAACCTCGTCCCCCCATACCCAGCCCATCAAGCGCGATGGCGAGAGCAGGTGCAGGAAGGACGGTTTGGTTCAGGTCGTTCATGAGATTTCCTCAGCCTTCGAGATAGCACGCAGTCTTGAAGGTGTGCAAGGTTTTTCTTTGACCCAACCTGAGGTGCGCCGATCAGATTAATGCGATTTTTTTGGAGAGGGGTGTCAGGATCGGTATACCCGACCTGATAGGGTCGAAATATGGAAAAGAAGAAGCATCCCAACTACCAACGAGACGAGAGCTGGCACTACTTGATGCCTAACGAGGCTGAGAATAGGGCTTACTTGAACGAGTTCGTACAAGGGTCGCAATCCGCACAGCAGACTGCAGCCAAGTCAATAGGGCTGAACAAGTACCCGCTCGAGAGGCGCTAGCGCTTCGACTTGAACGCAGCGAACGCGAGGACTGCGCCCATGAGGGCGATCGGCGCCGTCTTTTTCAGGCTTCGTCCGCTCTTGACTTTGCCGAGCAGTTTTAGAATCTCCGCCTGAGCTTTGTCGACTTCGGCAATCGTCGCCTCGTCTGGCGGCTCCCAAAGCAGTAGGGTTTCGCGTAAGCCCTGAAGCGTAAGGTTCGTTTCTCGAAGTTCGGTCTCGAGTGCCGCGAGGGATTCCTCGGTTTCGAGGACCCCTATGTTACCGATCAACTTTTGGAGGAAGTGCTCCGTATCCTCGAGCACTTCGAGGCGCTCCTCAGGGAGACCTATTGTCTTAGAGAATTCAATAGCTGCCTCGAGCTGCTCAAGAAGCTCGTTGATTTTATCTTTTACCTGCTCTAAATCCATCATGCCATCGGTTGGCTGAGCCGTTGATTCAATTCGCCTGACTCGGACATCTGCATCAACTCGTTGTACCCGCCAATAAATTGACCCTGGACAAATATCTTAGGGACTGTTTTCCACCCCGTTGAATTAGCCAGATTAACCATCATCTTCGCATTGTTTCCAATGTTGATGGCTTTGTGTGGAATTTGATTCTGTCGCAAGAACTTAATTGAGTTCTGACAATACGGACATCCATAAACCGTGAAAAGTACAATGGGTGCTTCCCTGTGCCGCATGCTCGGGATTGTACCACGATAGCCCTATTGACCCGTAAAAGTAGTGGACGAGAGGCGTTTTCCACCCTAAGTTCACCCTGGGTAAACTGCCGAAATGTGTCATGATAGGGCATGGCAGCGAGTTCCGGAGCACTTCAGCGAATGCTGATTTCGAGACTCGAAAAACAAATCGAGGATCTTAAGAAAGCAAATGAGGCTTTAGCAAAAAAGCTTCAGAAAAACGAAATGGAATCAGCAGCAAAAATTTACCTTCTCGAAGAGGAGAAGGATTCAGCTGAAAAATCCATAGAGAACCTCGAGGAAAATCTCGAGGATGCAAAGATGCGCCTTAGACGTATCGATAGGATAGGGAAAAAGGGGCGTAGAGGTTGATATCTCTACGCTTTTGAAACCATTCTCACTCTTGACCTCCTATCTGTGGAGGTCTACGGTACCGGATCGATGCAGAACCATTATGAGATTCTAGGGGTCGAGAGAGACGCCTCCCCCGAAGATATCAAGCGGGCGTACAGGAAGCTGGCCATGGAATGGCATCCTGATCGGCACGCCGGCGACAAGGTAGCCGAAGAGAAATTCAGGTACATCGCACTAGCCCACGAGGTTCTGTCCGATGTCGACAAAAAGAAAGAGTACGACCTAGGATTCGATGTCCGCGGAATATTCGATCCGGCAGGCATCGACCCTCGGCTTTTAGATCCACAAGAATTCATCAAAATGTTCACTGGAATGTTCGGTGAGTATCTGGATGAAAGAATTCCTGGCGGATTCAAGGATCGAGTAAACAGGTTCAGCCAGCGACTTGAAGATGAAAAGAAGCCGGCAAAAAATAAGTCAAAAAAGAAGTCAAAGAAGAAGTCTGTATCTTGCAAGGTGTGCAAGGACAGCGGCAGGATGGTCCTGAAACAGGGCGGCTACGCCGTCTCAATCGCATGCCAGGCCTGCCCACAAAAGAAGACTGGCTGACCTGATTCCGCGCCACCGGTCTGGTACAATGGTGCTGGGCCGAGATGACCGAAGTTAGAATTGTTCCTCGGGTACGAACCGAGACAGAAACCATCAAGACGCCGGTTTCGAAGTGTGGCGAAAACTGGTTCCAGCCAGTTAGGATTCGCGCTCCGTACAAAAGCACAGATCTGGCCTTCCGTACGCTCCCATCTTTGGGCGATCCACAACAGATCGAATCGTACGACCCGATGCTACTCGAGGAGATTGTTGGCGACTGCAAAAGGATTGCCGAATTTGTCAGAGCGACCGAATCGGCTTTGTCTCAGAAGCAAAAGGCAAACATCTGGAACATGATTAGTCGGGCGACGAAATACGTTTCGGACGCGGCGAGAATCGCCACAGCATGGGCCCAAGGGTTTGCGACGACCACGGTTGGAACCATCCCCGCATGGGCCTTAGGTCGACAGCCCTCAGCTCCCGTCAACAATGTGATGGAAGAGGGCCATCACAGAGACTCTGAAAAATATAAGAGCCTTCTTCGGGCAGCGCTTCGAAACCTTCGATGCGCAGAAGAGGTCGCCAAAAAAGAAACCATTCGCCAGCGCAACAAAGAGCGCAGGCAGGGTTACCCCGCGAGATAGGTTATCGATATGGCAAGGAAGACATCGGCAAATACCGCTCCCGCCTCAGCGCTTCAACTCGCTTCGAGGGCTCCGAGCGGCTCCGAACTCGACGAGGATGAAGTCTTCCTCGACGACGATGATGATGATGAATTTGACGGCATCCAAGAGGATGCTCAGAGCCAAAAGGCTAAAAAGAAGAAAGGTAACACTCTGCTAATTGCGGGGATTGCAGTGCTTGGAATTATGGCACTGAAGGGGCGATGAATCCATGACGATGCAATACGAGCAACTCAATATCAACCTCCAGGGCGCCCAGGCGGTATCGACGTGGATATTCAATTCTAACCTGACGGATCAGGCCGGCATCGCGTTCAATGATTGGGACGCTTTGCTTGCGAAGGCTCAGGAGACCCCTGGCATTGTAAGGATTCTTTTTACTGGCACTGCTTCCAGCATCATTCCGCCTGGAACCTATGACATGACCGATGTCATCCTTGCCGGTGATACAGCTTTTGCCGCGGTCAATGTTGACGATGTCGTATTCGCCAATCTTTTGAATATCGAGCTTCTTACGCTGCGGATTGGTGCCGGCATTGCAAATGCCGTCCCGACCTTCCAGTATAATTCTGGGACGTCGGAGACGCTGACGCTGTCGAGGGCGAACTTCGTTGTGGGAGCCGCGGCCACAGCTCCAATGTTTGCTCTTACTGGAGGGACGACTTTGTCTCTCACCGCAGTCGACTCGTCCTTCTTCTCTGGGAATGCAGGCGTCCCTGTCTTCACTATTGATGCGACGTCATCGCTTAGCACGGTGGGCAGCGCAGGCGTTGCCGGGAACAATTGGGGTGGAGGTCCTGGATCGCCCGCCTTCGTCGTCGTCACGGCAGGAGGATCTTTCACGCTCGGTCTTGCGACCGGCGATATCTTCTGGTCCTCGAACCAGGTGACTGGTCCCACCATTGTCGCCCGCGGCGACGACTACGAGTCAGCGGTAGTTGCAGACTGGTCCGGCACCGAGCCAGAAAACGTGAAGACCGCACTCGATAGAATCGCAGCTGCAATCGGACCGATTGCCTAGCTGACTTTTTTGCGGACCATCCGCATGAACGCGTTTACGCCGGGAGCCATGTTTGGATTGCTCTCGGCGATAACGCGTTGCTGCTCTTCTAATTGCTTGAAGATCTTGTCGCGCATCGATTTTTCGCTGGGGGCACTGGCGGTCGGCGCGACCCGTTTGCCAGCTTCGAAGCCGCGTGCTCGAGCGGCCTCGACATCTGAGTACGTGTAGGTCCCAGTGCTATTCTTCTGCTCGGGACTCGAGGCCATTCCAGCACGAAGTCCAGCGCTGTACCCGGAGTCGTACCCCTGACTTCTTACGCTCGCCATCCTTTGCTCGCTCCGGGCACCAATCGCCAAGGCTTGGTGATGCAGGTTCTCCCGATACTGCATGGACGCGATCCTCATCCCCTGATTGAGACCGCTTTCGTACGCAAGACGATTGGCGTCGACTTGCTCCTCCTCGAGTTGCCGCTCCGGCATCTCCGCACGTCGACGAGCCGTGTGTCTAAACAGCCTTCGTTTACGCATCGTTAGCCTCTGCTTTTTTAGCCTTAATATGACGAACGACTGCCTTGTAGATTCTAGGAGCAGAATTAACGGCTCCGCGGCCAAGCATTCTTACGTCTTCCGGATCGACCTGCCTATTGGCCACGCGATTGACCAGTCCCTCCGCGTCCATAAGAAAGTCGGTCTGACGTGCCTGATCGTCAAGCATATCTCGAGTCTTCCGAAATCCGCGAAGCCCGCTCTTGGCAGTTTTGACTCCCCGGTAGATCCGGAAAAGCCTTCGCGCCTGCTCAGGGTCCAGCGGCATGCCCCCATTGTACCACGACCCTTGACATCCGCTACGGGTCACCCTTGCGTGTTTTGAGCAAATCTTGTAGGCGGCCTCCCCAGGTGCTAGCTTCCCAAACCAGGATGGAAGACGCACCCAAGAACAACCGCCACAACTTGGACCCTGAGAATTTTCAGGGTCTCCAAGTCTGCCTATATGATTGGCAGTGTTACAACTTTGGAGACGATCAGGATAATGACCTGACGCTTCTCGGAATCTGTGAGGAAGCGGGTGAACTTTGCCATGCGCAATTGAAGCTTGAGCAGAATATCCGTGGAACAACCAGAGAGCACGAGACGGAGATGATCGATGCCATCGGCGACATGATGATCTACTCTATGAATTTCCTCAGCGGAATGAAGGAAAAGGTCGCCTCATTCACCGGTCGCACCGATGTCACAGTCGCTGGTGAGGAGGACCAAAAGGTCGTTCGCCAGGCAGTCAAAGCTGCGTTCAGATTGACTGGTAAGCTTGTCGAAAAGCCGAGCGCAAAGGGGGTGCGAGATATCATGCATCAGCTCAGCTACCTATGCGCACTCAAGGGATGGGACCTCGAGAAGATCGTCCGCCTGACTTGGGGAATCGTTGGTCAGCGCGACTGGAAGGCCTACCCAGATACCGGTCGACCACCAGCTCTATCAGCTCCAGCCAGCGACACGATGGCACCTGTGACCCACGAGGGAACAGCGGCTCACCCAGTGGCAGCACCCGCAGCAGCTCAGTAACGACACCAATGCAAAGGCGCGCGCCATATACGGCCGCGCATTTTTTTGTGATTAAATCAATATGGAAGAAAAAATAGAAGTAATGAAGCCAATGAAGCCGGTCACTGTTGAGGTGGGAAGAGAGGTCCTCACTAATGGACGCGAGGTAACCATCAGATCGAAGGGGCCTATGGAGATCAAGATTGATTTGGATCAGGCGATACGAGAGCTGTGGAGGGGTGTTGGTTGCGCGGATATCGACACGCTCTCTGGTGGAAGAATAGACTTTCTCGCTCTGTCTCCTGATGACATTAATTTTGACGACATCGCAATTGGACTGTCAAACACTTGCAGGTTCGCGGGTCAGATTTCGGAATTCTATTCGGTAGCCGAGCATTCTGTCTTAGTATCGAAGGTTCTCGAGGTTCGGCTCAATGGCGAATTGCCTGGAATCGTAGAATCCGCATTCATGCACGATGCTCCCGAGGCTTACATTGGCGACATGGTTTCACCGCTAAAGAAGCTATGCCCCGGATTCCAGATGATTGAAGAATCACTTGAGTTAGCAATTAGGCAAAGATTTGGACTGGCAATGCCGTTCGGCCACCCGATGATTAAAGCGGTCGATTTAGGCGTTTACTATGCAGAGAGAAATATCTTTAGAGATTCTTCAAAGTACGAGGAAGGACGCATTCCAGAGGGCGTGTCCGACTTTCTTCCAGCCGGCCTATGCATTCGGAATCTAAGCCCTAAGGATGCACTAAAAGAGTTCTACGAGCGAGCGGAAGAACTCGGCATCGTAAGCGTGCTTGATTCCGGCGTTATTGCTGACTGATAGATATACCTAGATGTGGGTTTCGTGATAGAATCTCCGCATGAAGCGAGGCCTCATTTACCTCGATTACGCAGCGACCACGCCTGCATACGACGCGGTCGTAAAGGCGATGATCCCGTATTTTTGCGAGGTGTTCTCGAATCCTTCGAGCAAGCACACATGTGGACGGAAAGCGGCTAAGGCTGTTTCCGATTCCAGAAAGACTATGGCTGATCTCCTCGGGGCAAGAGACCCCACGGAGATCGTTTTTACGTCTGGTGCTTCTGAGGCTAACAATCTAGCCATTAAGGGATTCGCGGAGCAGTTCGAAGAACCGAAGCATTTCATTACGACCTCGATCGAGCATAAAGCCGCGCTACAGGCGATGGCCGATCTCGAGGAGTGGAGTCATCGTGTGACGATTGTTCCACCTGGCAGGGATGGAATCATCGACCCTCGAGACATTCTCGAGGCGATGGAGGATGACACGGTTCTTGTCTCGTGCATGTTGGTGAACAACGAGATTGGAACCATCCAGCCTATCGACGATATCGCGGACCTTTGTCACGAGCGCGGGATCGCATTTCACTGCGACGCGACTCAAGGGTTCGGTAAGATTCCGCTTCGGGTCGGTTCTAATATCGACATGTTGTCACTTTCCGCTCACAAGTTTTATGGGCCGAAGGGAGTGGGGGTTTTGTACGTCGCGGATGAGCTGGATATTAAATGCCAGATATCCGGAGGGTCGCAAGAGAATGGTCGACGCTCAGGCACCCTGAACGTCCCTGGCATCGTCGGGATGGCAGAGGCTGCGAAGCTCTCATGCGGCAAGATGCTCGACGAGTGGAACCGTCTGAAGAACCTTGAGGAGATCTTTCTCGGACTCGTGCGTAAGACGATTCCGATGGCATACCTTCAGGGAAACCCTGACTCCAAGGTCCCCTGGATTAACAACATCTGTTTTTATGGTGCGGACTCTGGTCGCATTCGAGATGAACTCGGGAAAAGGGAAATCTGCGTGTCGAGAACTTCCGCCTGCGCCAAGTCCGGTGCCAAGAGCCACGTGCTCGAGGCCATCGGTACCAATGAGGCCCTCGTTTCCGGAGCTGTTCGATTCTCATTCGGATCGCGTACCACCGAACAAAAAGTAAGAACTGCAGCGCGCGAACTCAAAGAAGTAGTCGCAATGCTACGAGCCAAGGAGATTTGATCCATGCCACAACCGGAATTCAACCCTCCCGTACTGCCGACCCGAAACTCTCCTTCGTCCACCGCTGGAAGTAAGACGTGCGGAGATTCATGGAGCAGGCAGTATGAGGCTCGCTCGCCGTACAAAAGTGTCGACAAGTACGTGGACATCCTTCCACCCATCTTCTTGGACCCTGACCTAGAATTTGGATCTGGCGATGCCGACGATTCATTCCCAATCGCCTCGAGCTACGAGCTTCGCAAAGCTGTCGAGGAAGCCATCAAGGGCGCCAAGGAAATCTTGGACGACTACAAAGACAATGGCTACATCGACCCGGCGAACAATACGGCAATCAAAAAGATTATCGCACAAGCCGAAGTGTACAGAGCCAAGGCTTATGAAATGTGGAATTGGTGGAAAGATGACTTTCAGCCAGACACAGAAAAGCCAGTGTACGGTTGGCCGCTAGCCGATGACCGCATGACACCGTGCCTCGATTGGGCACCAGCTACGGCCGGCGTCACAATAGATCTGCCAGGACAGGGTCCTACCATCATCGAATTCAGATGCCCGACCATTACGCATCGCGCCGAGCACAATACTGGCAGGGATGTGTTCGCAACCATGATGCGGGCAACTGTTATAACGATCAGGTGTGCCCAAGAGGCCGCTGCGACAGTCGGCATCTACAATCGCAATAAGAAGCTCTATGAGTCATCGATTAGCGGCGGTATGAAGATCGGCAAAGCGATACCTTCAGGAGGGATCGGGTCAATCGTTTCAGTCAGTGTTGATACTGGCGAAACAATTCCTGGTGATCCGGAGGATATGGATGATTCCACCACGGAGTCGACGCCTAAGAAAAAGAAGAAGGGCAATGGTCTCTTGATTGCCGGGGCAGCCGGACTCGGATTGCTATTGCTGGGGAAGAAGTAAATGCTACCGCTAATTATCGCAGCTGCAGCCGTCGTCCTACTTGCCGGAGGAAAGAAGAAGAAGGCTTCATCCACGGATGGTGGAACGGATACTCGCCCGTCTACGCCGACGGGACCATCTGGAATGTTCAAGGTGGCGACGACTGATAATGATGGTGAGCCCTGGGATTATTGTAAGCCTCCGGGAGGGTCTAAGCAGTTCACGTTCTCTGCTTACGGCAAGGACAGAAAGTGCATGGTCTTTTGGGATGCTAGTACGCGCCCCATTGCCAAAGCTCATTTTGAAAATGAGATGGCCAAGCTTTCCGAAGATGAGCGTATAGAGGTCTGCGCACTCGGCGAGTGCATTCCAGACCCGATGGTCATCGAGAGTGAGGCGAGGCAAGAGCTGCTGTGCAATTGGGAAGACAATCCCAAAAGCGTTGAGCTTATCACCAAGGTGGTCTTGAAGATGTACCCTCAGCTCTCAATCGTCCAGTTCCCGTTGCCGTACAGCCTGGATAATAAGTTCTTCCCGTCGACGGTTTGGACTCTGGTCAGCAATACATTCTTCACTGACATCTGCGGATACAATAAGGTTACGTAAGAATGATTATCCCATTCGACATGATTAACAACCCGAACTACGAGTTCGGTTATAATGTATTCCTCGGAAAGGTCGAGTCTGATCCAGAAGATGACTGGCGCTCACTGATTCCAGACATCACGAATCTGTCCGCCGCTGGCGAGGTAGATCCATCAGTTGCGATGAACCTAGTCGGTGACGCTGATGATGATGAATATGCTAAGGGTGGATCTACTCATGCGCTGATAGCCCAATACGTTGGGCAGCTAGCGATGAAGGACTGGGTTCGCGGCACCCGGGAAACGCTTGGAGCCGTAGCTCAGACGACGGGAATTATTGGCGCTGACCTTATGGCGGTCAATCAGATCTGCCAAGGGACCACGACCGGCATTGTAAAAGCCTTCAAAGTCACGGATGCAGTCATCGGGAGTGAAGCTTTTCAGATGGCGATTGATGCTATCGGGGTCATTCCGGTTGTTGGATGGATCATCAAGGCTGCTTACGAGATCGGTAAGACGGTGGCGAGCGTCATCGTTCAAATGCAGGACACTGCCACCGAGACTGCGAGGCGTGAGCTTTCCAAGAGGCTGACGATTCCATTCGGGTCTATGACGTTCAGTCCCGATGCAAACGACGCTCTCTCTAAGCAATTCTTTAGCCGCATAAAAAACAACAGCGCTGACGACCTCATCCGTCCAGCATACGGATTCAATGGTCCTGGCGGTCCATTCGCATCGCCAGGAGTCTACGAGGATTCAGGCGATAGCAATCCGGGTGACGGTATGGCTGCGGGGGTGATCGTTCATGGTAGTTCACCCGGAGCTGGGTTCGGCTATGTTCCCGGGTCCTCGAGCATGACGCGGTCCATATTCTTTCCGGCCAAACTCAATAGTGGTGGAGGGTGCGACGCCGGTGCGATGAGGGACATGGCCACGCTTTACCCGACGGCGCAAACTCTGTGCACCGGGTGGTGGTCACAGGTTAATACGCCGGGCCCATCAATGTTTTCGGTTCAGCCTAGGGCATCTAAGGGGCACTGGGAAAATTACATTCAGAAGATGTTCGCATTGGCTAAGGACCTTTTGAAGGGCTGGTCTTGTGCGCCGACTGGAAAGCCATTCACGGACAAGTTCAGATGCCTCAAGGATGAGCCTTACCTGTGGGACAGTTCATCTACAGGCGGAATGGGTGGGTGCGGAGAAAAAGGGAAGCTGACGTCTGGCGATTGGATGACAATTCCCCAGGACTTCGGAAGGGGTGTTCACACTTCATTCTACGGATACCTGTGCCGGCTATACTTCGGACTTGATAGACCGTTTGATATGAACAGGGGCGGGCTCTTGCAGCTGCCTCGGCTCAATGAGTCCAGGTATGGAAACGGTCTGTCCAACTCACATTTCTACCACGTCTCCGCTTTAGATCTCTCCAAGTCAGTCCCCGTATCCGCTCTGGAGACTTTGTATCTCAACCAGAGGGCCACGCTGAAATCGGTTCAATGCATGTATGTCTCGGGTGAAGACGATCAGTACGGAAACCGGGATCGCTTCCCTGCATTCAAAGACTCAAGTCTCAGGGCGCTGTGGAACCAATCCGTGCAGGATGTCTTCGACAGTAATTCGTGGGAGAGGGTTTCGTTTCAAGACATTCCGGACGGAAAGGTCAAGGAGCACTTCTACCAAAAGGCTACGGCCAATGGCGTCATTGACGTAGAGAACTTCAACAGGCCATGCGCTCCCGGCGAGAGTCCGGCCACAGGATGCGGAATTAGAGGCCTGTCCAAAAAGAACATGCTTTCTGCGGGGCCCCAGGTTCCCGACAATCCGACTCTTCCAACAGTGCCGATTATGAATGGCTCCGTCATTCAGGCCACGATGGCGAGGGGCTTCCGAACGGTCGGAAGCGGTAAGAAGAAGTCTAGCAATATGCCATTGATTCTGGGGGCTAGCGCCCTCGCGTTCCTTATGTTGCGAGGAAGAAAATGAATCCAGTACTCCTCATCGGAGGAGCTGCGGTTCTTCTTCTCGCATCAGGGAAGAAGAAGTCGAAGCCGAAGCCTGCGAAGCCGTGTCCGCCGCTACAACCTGGCAGCGGTCATATAGCTGGTTTCGACTACGTTGAAATTGCTACGGGCGGAGCTGACCTACGCGAGCGCCTCCCTATTATCTTCTTCTTCCATGGTCTTGGATCGAAGCCGACGAGTTTTTTTAAGTACTTCGACGCTATGCCAGAGAAGGCTCGAGTTATTCTCCCTTCCGGGCGAGAAAAATATGGCTCAAATCCAGCATGGTGGACCTTGCGCTCGAAGACAGAAGATCAGGCAGGTCTCGCACAACAAATGGGTGCGATGGGTCAGGCTGTGGCCGAGTTCGTCACTGAAGCCAACCGCTGCTTAGGCGGCGTCGGCAAGCCCATTATCACCGGGCACTCGCAAGGCGGCATGATGACCTACGCCGTGGCTGCAGCTGCTCCAGACGCTGTGAGAGCAGCCGTCCCGGTCGCAGGCTGGCTGCCCGTCTCAATGTGGCCGCCAACGCTTCCACCGACTTACGCGATCCACGGAACCGCGGACAGAACCGTGAACTACGCGCGCACCGAAGACTTCATTTCGAGGGCGACTGCAGCAGGACTACCAATTGAATGGCACCCAATCGAGGGGCAGAGCCACGGCTTTAGTGGTGGCTCGAAAGATACCTGGTTCAACATCATTCGGATGTTGCTCGAGGCATCTGCGGAATAGAAGGAGATTCTAGATATGGCAAACTTTCTACCACTACTACTCGCCGGCGGCGCCATCCTTGCTCTTTCTGGAAAGAAGAAATCCAAGGGCTCTGGTGGAATCCCCCTCGATAAGCCGGTCCAGGTCAAAAAGGACGGACTCGTCGTAAATAGTGGCAGAAGCCCTGTGCCCCCAGCCGTTTACGAGGCTCCGCTCGAGCCCTTCGAAGATGTGCAGCAGGTGCAAGAGGCGCTCATTGCTGCTGGCAAGCCGCCGAAGGGCGGAGCTGACGGCAAGTGGGGTGGACAGAGCCAGGGGGCCCTTGATGCGTACAATCATGAGCGCGGATTCAAGGCCGAGGCTGCCCACCATCTTGCGACGCCCGATTCGCTTCGCGCACTTCATGCGGATGCTGGCCAAGGTACGGCAGACGGCGTACTCGCCAATCCACAAACAGGTGCGGGTACGACTTTGTTTTGCTCGATGTCCAAGGGTAAGTGCCCACCGGGTCAGCATTGCCTTCCGTTATTCAACACGCCGATTCCGGGATTCGAAGACATCGGTTACTGCGCACCGATTGCCATGCTCGAAGCGGGGCATAAGCCAACTCCGGAAGAGTAC
>Ga0114920_10000103_pt1 | contig 39732 bp, 40 predicted proteins | sample ChitaG_FD_88683 | JGI IMG/M metagenome (GOLD analysis project Ga0114920, IMG submission 88683) | Deep subsurface microbial communities from South Pacific Ocean to uncover new lineages of life (NeLLi) - Chile_00310 metaG | ecosystem: Environmental > Aquatic > Marine > Oceanic > Sediment ...
ACTGTTGTTGTCATACGGGGTATACCCCGTATGACAACTTCGAACTATTTTGTGGATGCAAAAATAGTTTCGGAGTTTTAAAATTTTTTTTATCGCCCACATATGACACTGTTGTTGTCATACAGGGCATATTAAAAATCTGTGGATTTACCACAGACAACAGAATTAATCTTAATTTAACCCTCGGCAGGACTTAACTTGCCTGCTGTCTGCGGATAATTTATCTTGATTTTTTAATATAATCTTTATTCTAGAACTTGTCAAGTGTTTTAACTATTCTTCAATGCAAAGGAGTTTTTGCTTGGTGCTACAATGCTTTCCTTGAGAAGAAATGAAAATCTTACCTTCTGTTCCTTCTATCAAAGCAGAAGAAAGACCGCCTAAAGCAACTGCATCAGTTAGCTTTCCTTCGGGAGTATAACAGCTGGGAAATGAAGGGCCTGGCTCTTCGCCAATGACCGGATAACCTGCAACTAATTTATCTCCTTTGGTCCAATTCTGACAGGTAGCAGTAAAGCTGTATTTTTCAGCCAGAGCTGTATAGCGGCTTGAAAGAACCGAGAAAATACTAATGCAGTTTTTTCTGCTTCTTTCATCAATTCTGCCCAGCCAGAGATTTTCCATATCTTCTAAAAATGGCTCTTCTAATTTTTCTTGGTTAATTATTAAAGAATCGGAAAACTTCTCCAAAAAGCCATCAAGGTTTTTTCCTAAAAGCCGGTGGCAGGTTGCTTCTCTAATTAAAGTGGCAGCTGGTTTGGCTTCTATAAAAACGCCGTCTGTCTTTCTTGGAGTCCTTTTTAATCTCTCAACAGCTAAATCCTCATCACTGTCCCCGCCAAGAAAAGCCTGCCACTTTCCATCAAAGCCTTGTTCCTCGGCTTCCTGTTGGCATTTTTGATCAGCCCCTTCCAGTCCATCTAAATTTCCCGAGAATCGGTCTTCGGTAATAAAAACCCGTCTGAGGTTTGGGAAATCACTTGGCAGATAGAGCCATTCTTTCTCAATGGATAAATCGTTGCAACTGAAAAGTTCTGAGAAAACAACGGCAAAGGTTCCGTTTGAATAGTCAATTTTATTGTCCTTTTGCCAAGGATATTCAAAAACAGCAATCCAGAAACCTGGTCCATATTCTTGGCCAGGATAAATCTTCCAATCATACTTTCCTGGTTTAGCAGGGACGTTCTTGGCAATCCAACTTGCTTCCCTGCCCTCAAATAAAACAATACCTACTTTTTCTATTCCCCTTGCTTTCCAGGTAATCTGATGGGTCTGCCCAATTTCCCATTCTTCACCGCCATTAGGAGCCAAAACTTGGACGCTTTTCATTAATTGGCTAATAAGCAAGTAGAACATAAAAATAAAGACAATCAAAACAGCTACTATCAGGATATAAATTAGGCTTCTCTCTACTGTAATTTTTTCTAATAATGAACTATTCATCTAATTAAGTTGTTAGGTATTAGATTCGACGAGTGGGCAGGGAGGATTAATTTCACTCTTTAATTCCTCTTGGATTTTCTCCCTCTGCTTAGAACTATATTTGTCTAACGGCGTCCAAAGGACAGCCAGATAAAGATTCTTAAGCTTTTGATTGCAGTTATTCAGCCAACATTTATATTGGCTATGTCTTAAAAGTTGGGCCCTTTTTTCTACTTCGTCAATATACATTATATCATATTCCTCGTTATTTTTACATAAAACCGCATATACAACAGGACCTCCAATAAGATCGTTCTCTTTCAATAAAAAAGGGCCGACAAAGTAATATTTCCCAATTTCAACAAACTGAGGGGCTGGAGGGAAATTGCTAGCCGGAGAGAGAGGAAAATCTCCAGAAGTAATTGGTGGCTGCAAAACTTCTCCTTTTCGGAGTAAATAGCTAACCGAAAAGAAAACAAAAGTAATTAGCAAAACTATAAATAAACTATAAAGGGAATTTAATAAAACTCTTCTACCTTTCTCTGTTTTTTCTTCGTCCTCTCTAGCCCTTAACAAAGTAAATCCTCCGAAAAGAAATATAACGAAAACAACAAAGAAAGCTAAAATGAAAACAAATAAGGGTAGATTTTTAAAAAAATCAAAAATAGACATTTTTAATTCAAGATTATATATTTATTCCTTAGCGAATCAAGGTTCTGTCCCGCCTTGGCGGGGCAGGTTCTTATTTCAGCAGATTAATTATTGTCTCAGCAAATTCTTTAGCAGCGACAGGGCCTGAAGCCGTAACTATTTTGCCATCAACAACTACTGACTCTGATTGAAAAATTGCTCCTGAATTTTTCAAAATTTTAACAGCTGATTTATCCATAACAGAACTCCAGACCGTTGCTTTCTTCCCTTCTAAAACTCCAGCTTTAGCTAAAATTCCAGGCGCTATACAAATTGCTCCCAAAACTTTATCTGCCTCAACCGTTTCTCTGGCAATCTGATGACAGGTTTCGTCATCAATATATTTATGAGCCCCTGGCCCGCCAATAAATAAAATGGCATCATAATCTGCCACCTTAAGATTCTCTAATAAGAGATTAACTTCTGCCTCTCCACCTAACTTGCCAATTGCTTTTCCCAATAAAGTACTAACGGTGGTGATTTCAGCACCAGCTGATTCTAAGGTTTGCCTTGGGATAAAATACTCCTCATCGCGAAATTCCCGAAAGGCAGTAATCATTGCTATCTTTTTGCCTTGTAAATTCTCTGCCATAAACTTATTTCAGTATACCAATTATTATAATGGGAATCAAAAAATTTTATTTAAGATATTTTGCTTTGGCGATATTGTGCTCTTCTAAAGTTCCGCTGAAAATTGTTTCTCCCTCTGTGGTGGACAGATAATAAAGATAGGGGCTATCTTCAGGATAAATTGCCGCCATTATACTTTCTATTCCGGGATTGGAAATAGGACCTAAGGGCAGGTCTCGATACCTATAAGTATTGTAGGGCGAGTCAATTTCGGTCTCTTTTTTGGAAATTCTAGTAGTTTTCTTACCAGTGATATAGATGATGGTAGCGTCCACCTGCAAAGGGATGCCATTTTTTAATCTCTTCTCTAAAATCCCAGAAACAATTTTTTTATCTTTAAAAGTTTTAACTTCTTTTTCAAGTAAAGAAGCCGTTGTTATTATCTCAAAGATTGATTTGCCTTGAGAGGTAATCTTTTCTTTTAACTCCAAGGTAAGTTTTTTATCAAAGTTAGTAAGTATCTTTCTCACAATATCTTCTATTCCATCTTCTGAAGAGATCTCATAAGTATCAGGAAAGAGATAGCCTTCCAACCCTAAATTTTCTGGTTTATCTTCCAAAAAATCAAATTCCTGACTAAAATCTTTGGGTGGCGGAAGGTCGGTTGTTTCAGAATAATCTATTAAGGGAAAACCTGCTAATTCAAAAAGCTCTTCAGCCATAAACATTCCTTTATTCTCAAAATACCAGCCAATATCTCTTAAATTCCAGCCCTCAATTATGGTAATTATTTTTTTAATCACCTCTCCTGAAGCTAATTTATTCACAATCTCGGGGGTAGTCATTGCCGGCGAGAGTTCATACTCCCCGGCTTTAAGCTCTCCAGCCACTCCTTTTACTAAAACATAAACCCTGAAAAGGGAGTTGTATTTAATCAGTCCTTGTTCCTTTAAATTAACTGAAATCTCTTTTGCCCCTTCTCCTTTCTTAACTAAAAAAGCTATCTCTTCGGTGGAGTCAGAATCTTGAGGTAAATATATTCCTCTCCAAACAAAAAAACCAGCTAAGAAAATAATTAACAATATAATTAAAAAATACTTCATAATCATATTCTATTTTTGAATCAGAGGGACGAAAGCGAAACCAGGAAACTCGGTTTTTTCAAACTCTTTCTCCGATTTTTTTTCTAAAAGCCAGATTGAAGAGCCAATTGGGGTTACTATCCTGCCCCCAACCTTTAATTGCTCTTTCCAGTCCTGAGGAACCTTTTCTTGAAGAGCAGCTGAAGCTAAAATTTTATCAAATGGAGCTTCTTTTTTATAACCCTTAGAGCCGTCAGCACAAATAAATTTTACTGTCCCCTTTTTTATAAAATTATATTTAGCAACATTTTTCTCACCAAACTCTTTTAGCTCTGGAACAATTTCAATTGCTATAACTTTTCCTTTTGGGCCAACTATTTCAGCTAATAAAGCACTAGTCCAGCCAGAACCAGAACCAATGTCCAGAATTTTCTGGCCAGCTTCTGGCTGCAATTGCTCAATCATAAAAGCAACCACCAAGGGTTGCGAAATTGTCTGGCCATGGTCAATCGGCAAGGCCTCATTAAGCTCAGCTAATTCCTCAAGATCAGGCCCGCCTTCGCCAAGGCTTCGGCGGGTAAACATAAAATCAACCCTTTTGATTTCTCGAAAGGCCTTAATTATTCTTGGTGTTTTCAACCAACCTTCTTGAATTAAAGAATCAATTAAAATCACAGTTTTGTTGAGGGATGTTTTAGTTTGAATTTTAATTTTTGGAAAAAACTTAAGCGCTTGGTAAATAAAATTCCATCCAGATGGTCAATTTCATGTTGAAGAACTCGGGCCACAAGCCCTTTAGTTTTTAATCTAATCTTTTTGCCATCTATATCCAACCCTTCAACCTCTACTTCTTTGGCTCTTTTGATTTTCAGAAAAATATCAGGGAAACTCAAACATCCTTCCTCATCCACTTCTAATTCAGGGCTCTTTTTTAAAATTTTTGGATTAATCAAACCCAGAATAAGTCGGTTTTCTAAATAAGTTCTTACCACAATTATTCGCTTTAATACCCCAACCTGAGGAGCAGCTAAACCAATTCCTATCTTCTTTTCCATTGTTTGAGCCATATCAACAACAAGCTTTTTTATCTTTTTATCAATCTTTCTCACTTCTTTGCACTTTTTTCTCAAAACCGGCTCATTAAATTTTTTAATTTCAAGCATTGCCATGTTAGAGACCTTTTACTAAGATAATCCTTTCTACTACAATTTGAATATTATGGCTGCAAATTATTCAGAACTCGTCAACGTGTATTATCATACACGTTTCCTCATTCTTCATAATTTTCGCTCATAATCTTCAAATCTCGTTACGAAAAATTATCTAGCAAAAGGTCTTATTTATTTTAGCTTAATTTATCAAAAAAAACCAATAAAAATCCCGCCGGTCGCAAGCTTCTTGCGGGCTTTGCCCGCCGAAGCCCGCTATGGCGGGCGAAGCCCCCCCCTACGTTCAATTTTTGATTGAACTTCGGCGAGGCGAAGGCGGGGACTGAGAGAATCGAACTCCCATCCGCGGTTTTGGAGACCGCTGTTTTACCACTAAACTAAGTCCCCTTGACAAATTTAATAACACTATGCTATAATATTATCAGAAAATCAATAGTAATTTAACAAGTTCAAATTCAGATAAGGAGATAAGAGATGTGGAGATTAAAATCTTGGCTTTCTGATTTAGGCGTTTGGCTCTGGCTCCGTTTTGGAAGCAAAAAGACCTATATCGCTTTCCGTCATACAGAATGCGGAAGTGAAGTAGTTCAGTTAGGTATTTTTCGGCCCTGGGCTGGTCCAGAATTTGAGTGCTTCCAATGCAATGCTCTTGTTCCTGCCAAGGATGTAGGTTTCCGTATCCTCTCGGCAGAAGAAGTAGAAAAAGCAAGGGCAGAATCAACCGAAGATGAAGATTATCCCACCGCACAACAGCTTGATTATTACTTCAAATCAGCTGTATTACCTCATGTTGTAGCATAAATGCCTAAACTTGAAGCTCCGCCAAGCCCGACTCACAAGAGAAGGGCTTTTTTATTACATCACTTCTTCCCCTCCTTGTGTGATGTATGCTTCCTGCACCATTTACTTTACTTTTTCAAGTCAATACAGGAAATTCCCCCTCCAACCCTTGACAAATTCTGTGGGTTTGCTATAATGCAGGTGTAAACAAAGTACCTTTAAAACTGGTCGAGAGAGTGGAATGGTAAACGCGAATGAAACCGCCAATCTGGATTAAAGTAGATATCGAGGCCACGGTGCAACCTTGTTACTACTTTTTGTCTTTCCTGATTGTTCTGGCAGCGGTTTTTCCACCTCAGTGTTCCATGTTTAGTGTTACCTCGTTCCTTCAAAAGAAAACGGATAACCGCCTAAATAGAGGAATACACAATGCTTCGGCACCCTTCGTAATTCGACCGCGAAGGGCTTTTTTTATACAAGAACTTTCCTCTTTTTTATACTCTAATAATCTCTTCAAACCTTATAATCGGTATACTAGGTTTTACGACCCTCCTTATGCAGGGTATGTCGCCTGCACCATTTGCAAAATTTCTTCAATTCTAATTTCTCCTCAACCATTTTTTTTGACTTGTGAGTAAAATAATTTATTCTTTTGCAAACCTCGCATTGAAGCTTTACAAATGGTTTCTTCTTTGCCATATTTTTGGAGCCAGGAGTGGGAGTTGAACCCACGACCTCATCATTACCAATGATGTGCTCTAACCACCTGAGCTATCCTGGCGTCTGTGGGTGCGGTCGGAGTCGAACCGACGGGGCCCTTGCGGACAACAGTTTTACAGACTGCTCCCACCCCCTATGGGACTACGCACCCCAATTATTCACTTACCTTATCACAAAGACAGCTATTTTTCAATAATTGCAAGTGAGGAAAAAGAAGAAAAATTCATTTTTCTTTTTTGACCGAACGCCGCAATTATATAGTACAATTACTCTATGATTTTTCTGTGTTTTTTGCGCCATTCTTCAATTTTTTTGTGGTTGCCGGAAAGCAAAACTTTAGGAACCCGCCAAGCTTTCGCTTTACAAAATTTAGGAGGGCAAGTCTTCCCTTTTTTAGTGTGTTTACTTAGTTCGAAAACTTCTGGCCGGGTATATTGAGGATATTCAATAAATCCCTTTTCCTTGGTAATCCTTTCTTTTAACAGTTGGGGTTTGCCCAAAACGCCTGGAATCAATCTTGCTACTGTCTCTATTACCACCATAGCTGGAAGCTCGCCGCCCATCAAATCATATTCCCCTATTGATAATTCAATATCGGCAATATGTTTAGCCACTCTCTCGTCAACTCCTTCATATCTGCCGCAAATTAAAATTAACTGATCAAGCTTTGAAAACTGGTAAGCCATTTTCTGGTTGAATTTTTTTCCTCTCGGCGTAAATAATATTATTTTTGATTTTTGAGATTTGATTTTTGATTTTAAAGATTGAACCGCCCGATAAATCGGTTCAATCTTTATGACCATACCAAGCCCTCCTCCAAAAGGACGATCATCAACTGTTTTGTGTTTATCAAAAGTCCAATCCCTTAAATTGTGGATATTAACTTTTATTAATTTTTTCTTTATAGCCCGGGAAATCAAGCTCTCTGATAAATAAGAGCTGAAAATCTCAGGGAAAATTGTAATGATGTCAAACTTAGGCATACCCTGTAGAGAAATTTCGAATTAAAAATTTCTTTAAAATTTTCTTTTGCCCCGTAGGGGCTTTCGAAATTCTTCTACGGGGCATAAAAAACGAGAACGGTGCTACTAATAATAGTAGCACCGTTCTCTATAGACGTAAACGCTTTTTAGTCGCGCTTAGAGCTTCAAATCTTCTAATCCTTCAGATGAAGCTTTCTTTCCTTGAGCAGTTACTCTACCGCCTTCTGGCTCTTCGATCTTTAAGTTCACTCTGGCATGATTTTTAAGGCCAACAATTCGAACTAAAGATCTAATAGCCCTAGCAGTTGAACCGGCTCGACCAATAATTTGACCCATATCTTCGGGGTTTACTTTCAGAGAAAGTAAAACTCCCATTTCGTCAACTTTTCTGTCGATTTTGACGTCCTCTGGGTGGTCAACCAGTGCTTTAATGACAAACTCAAGGAATTCCTTATCGTTTTCTGCTTTTGCCATAAATATCTTTCTCCAAAAATCGCTGAGCGAATTTGGAGATTTCATACTTTCTTTTAAACAGTAGCTCGACCTTTCTATCTACCTGATTCTCTATCGCTCAGAGAATCGGTTTAAACGAATTAAAAGCTACTATTTTCAATTATACTCTCTTTAAAAATCGTGTCAAGTTTTTTTAAAAAATAAAAAGGAGTATGTTCTAAAATTCGGCATACTCCTTTTAATTTGGACTTAAGTAGGGTTCCCCAAAACGGGCCCAATAAAGACAATCATTCATCAAAGCTCTGACTATCGGGGTAATTAAATCATGATTTTCTCCGTTGTAAATTGTATTTATCTCCGGCCTAACTATCAAACAACCGCTCTCCTCATTTATAGCCACACACACCAGTGTCCCAAATATCCTCTTGAAATCAAATTCTGGGTGTCGGCGAGGAAACTCTCTTCTTGTAAATTGTAAAGCTTTGTTTACAGACACTTCATTACTATCGTTATCGTCGTGCCCTCCAAATATCCAACCCCATAAACAGCAAAAATTCATAAAACCATCGTAGAGCCGTATAACCTCTTTCTCAAATTCTTTGGTACCCCATTTCTTACGATTTCTCTGATTTGTATTTGCTTTCATATCAATATCCTTTCCATTTCTTTTTTAGTTCAAATTTTTAAGGTGCGTTTCTGTTAAAGTGTTAAGAAGTTATAGTAACTCCTATAACACTTATATATTATCATATATCTGCAGATTTGTCAAGCCCAGAAGTTGTTTCTTTGGGTTTTTCCCCTTTTGGCTCCTTCTCTGTTTTCGGTTTCTTTTCCTCTTTTTTCTCTTCTTTTATTTCCTCTTTAACATCTTCGGGTTTAGCTTCTTTAGGTTTTTTGGTTTCCTCTTTAGGTTTTTCTTCTTTGGCCTCTGGGGCTTCGCTTGGTGGAGCAACAGCAGGTTTTTCCTCCTTGCCCGCCGAAGCTTCCTTGCCCGCCGACTTCGTCTGGCCGGAGGCCGACTTCGTCGAGCCGAAGGCCGAAGCTTTCTTGCCCGCCGTAGCTTTAGCAAAGGCGGGGGCGGAGGCGGGAGCGGAGGCGGGTTTTTTCTTTTTATGAACAGGAATTTTTTTACCTTCTAAAATCTTTTCTCTTAATAGCAAGTTATAAACACTATTTGATGGTTTAGCTCCCTTTGATATCCAATACTTTATTCGCTCGGCTTTCAATATTTTTTCCTTGGTTAAAGGATTCCAAAATCCAACCTCCTCCACAAAACGACCACCTCTTGGTGGCCTTCTTTTATCAGTAACTACAATCTTAAAAGAAGGCTGATTTTTTTTACCCGCTCGAAAAAAACGAATACGAAGCATATTGTTAGCTTACGAGGCTTTACCAATTTTTTACTTTTAGAGCTTCTTTGGCTGCTGCTACTTCTCCTTCCTGCTTTGAAGAACCTTTCCCTTTTGTTACTAAATCTTTACCCAAAAAAACACCAACTACAAAATGTTTAGCATGGTCTGGTCCTAATTCTTCTAAAATTTTATAAGTTGGGGTAAGTCCTACTCTCTTCTGAGCCTCTTCTTGAAAAAGAGATTTGGCATCTCTAAAAAGACCAGTTTTAATAATATGAGGCAGTTCTTTTATTAAATGTTCTTCAAGAAAATTTTTACAAGAATTTAATCCCTGGTCAAGATACAAGCTTCCAATAAATGCCTCAAAGGTATTAGCCAAAATATACTGGCGAGCTTTCCCTTTTTCTTTTAATTCTCCCTGGGAAAGCAAAAGGAAGTCATTAAAACCTAACCTTTTAGCAGTTCTTGCCAGTATTTTAGCATTTACCAAAGCTGCCCGCCAACTAGTTAACTCGCCCTCTAATTTTTGGGGATAATTTTTAAACAAATATTCTGTAACCACCTGCTCTAATACCGCATCTCCTAAAAACTCTAATCTCTCGTTGTGAGAAAGTTTGAAATCAGGGTTCTCATTTAAAAAAGACCGGTGAATAAAGGCCTGCAAAAGTAAATCTTTATTTTTAAATTTTAAATTTAATTTCTTTTCAAATAAGGAAAAATCTTTCACAATTTCATTGTTCTATTGTTCTATTGTTTCATTGTTCTACCGCTAATTTTTTAACTAAAAGCAATGGAGCAATGGAGCAATGGAGCAATAAAACGCATGTTATTACTTCTCTATTTCTTTGTACACGGTTCCCAAGACACCGTTGATAAATTTTCCCGAGCTTTCTCCGCCAAAAGTTTTAGCCAGCTCAATCGCTTCATTTATTGCTACCTTTGGAGGAACTTCTTCTTTGTTCCCGTACAAAAGCTCGTATAACCCAATTCTCAAAATATTTCTATCAATAATAGTTATTTGTTCTATTGGCCACTCAGGAGCTGCTTTTTCAATAATTTTGTCCAAATCAGAAAGATACTCAATTACCCCATTAATTAACTGCCAGACAAAAGTTTTATCTTCAAGTCCAGGCCCAAATTCTTTGATGTTTTTCTCAACAATTTTTTCTAAATCTTCTGGTTTTTTGCCAGAAAAATCCCATTCATATAAACTTTGCATTACTATTGAACGTGATAAATGTCTGCTAGCCATAATTACTTCTTTGATAATCCTTCCATGGTTAATGGTTTTGTTTTGTTTTCTTTTTCCTTGGATGCTATTTCTTTTTCTTTTTTCTTTTTCTCCTTCTTGGTTAGCTTTTTCATGACATCAATTACTTCAACTTTTTTATAATACCCGCAATTTTGGCAGAGAGTATGAGGCAAAACCGGCTTGCCGCATTTCGGACAAGAGGTTAAGGTCGGAGATTCAAGAAAAATATGCATCCTTCTTTGGTTCCTTCTTGATTTTGTCTTTCTCTGTTTTGGTACAGCCATATTCTTTTCACATAAGTTAAAAGTGTGTTTTTCAGAATAACAAATTTTTTAAACTTTGGCAATAGGCCTAAAGCTCTTTCTATGAATCTTACAAGGACCATACTTTTTTAACATTTTCCGGTGGAATTTGGTTGGATACCCTTTATGTTTATCAAAACAATAGCAAGGATATTTTTTGTGGTATCTGAGCATCATTCTATCTCTGGTAACTTTAGCTATAATTGAAGCTACTGCGCAGGAAAAAACCTTTTCATCTGCTTTTATTATTGATTTCTGAGGAATATCTAAATTTATACTGAAATTTCCGTCAATTAGTAGAAAATCCAGCCTGCCAAAAATCGTCCGATCGGACGATTTTTGGCATGACCTATTTTTTGATTTTTTATCTAATTTTTTTTCTAAATTTTTTACTGCTCTTTTCATTGTCAACTTTGTTGCTTCTAAAATATTTATTTTATCTATAACTCTTTCGGAAACCCTGCCTATCCCCCATTCTACATTTGGATTATCTTTCAATATTTTATAAACTTCCTCTCGTTTCTTTGGAGAAAGCTTCTTCGAATCTTTAATCTGCAGAGAACTGTTCTCTGTTAAACTGACGGAGAACAGTTCTCCGTCAGTTTTTGGATTTTTCCTTAAACAAACTGCTGCGGCGACTACGGATCCAGCCAAAGGGCCTCGGCCGACTTCGTCCAACCCCACAACTCTCCTATATCTTTCTCTCCACAACTTTTTTTCTTCTCTAAAATTAGGATATTTCATTTCTTCATTTTAACATGTTTGACCCTCACACCATAACAAGGACTAACTTTGTTAATTTTGGCGCCTTCGGCACCCTGTCCTTGTTTGGTCGTGAGGGTTTGACTTGCTTCCGCTAAAAAAGTAGAATAGTATAATATCTTTATAGAAAACAAACGTTTTATATAATTACGGCACTCGGTCGGAAAAGAAAAATTTATTTTTCTTTTCCTCTCTCATTTGTAATTATGAAATTCACCCATCTGCACATTCACTCCCACTATTCGTTGCTTGATGGCCTGCCCAAGATTGATGAGCTTTTAGATTATGTCAAAGAATTAGGAATGGACGCAGTGGCCATAACTGACCATGGGGTTTTGTATGGAGCAGTTGAATTTTATAAAAAAGCAAAGGAAAGAGGAATCAAGCCGATAATCGGTTGTGAAATTTATGTTGCTTTTGAGAGAATGAATCAGAAAAGGCCAAACATAGATGATAAAAGATATCATTTGGTTTTGCTGGTAAAAAATGAGCAAGGTTATAAAAATTTGGTTAAACTTGTCACTAAAGCCCACTTGGAGGGCTTTTATTATAAACCAAGAATAGATGACGAGCTTTTGGCAAAGTATTCCAAGGGCCTTATTGGCTTGAGTGCTTGTTTGGCAGGAAAAATTCCCCGTTTAATTTTATCTAAAAAATTTGAAGAAGCTGAGCAATTGGCTCAGAGATATCAAGAAATTTTTGGCAAAGATAATTTTTATTTAGAAATTCAGCATCATCCGAATTCAAAAGAACAAAAAACTGCAAATAAAGGTTTAATTTCTATTGCAGAAAAATATGGAATTCCTCTGGTAGCAACTAATGACGTTCATTACCTAAAACCAGAAGATGCTGAAGCTCAGGATATTCTGATGTTAATTAATACCGGCGCTAACCCCAATGACCCAGAAAGATTAACTATCAAAGCGGATGATTTCTCAATGAGAAGCACAAAAGAGATGACAGAAACATTTAAAGATGTCCCTGAAGCTATTGAGAATACCCAGAAAATTGCTGACCTTTGCAATTTTGAATTTGAACTTGGAAAAACAAAATTGCCTCATTTTGAAGTGCCTAATGGCAAAAATCCAAATGAGTATCTTAAAGAGCTTTGTATTATAGGTTTAAAAAACCGCTTTGGCTCTAACCCAAACAAAGAAATTATAGATAGATTAAATTATGAACTTTCCGTTATTAAACAAACTGGTTTTGCCCCTTATTTCTTAATTGTTCAGGATTTTGTCAATTGGGCAAAACAGCAAAGAATTATTGTTGGTCCGGGCAGAGGTTCAGCGCCGGGTTCTCTAGTTTCTTATTTATTGAATATCACCAATGTTGATCCTTTAAAAAATAATCTTTTATTCGAGCGTTTTCTCAATCCTGAAAGAATCTCAATGCCTGATATTGACCTTGATTTTACTGATAGAAGAAGAGATGAGGTTATAGATTATGTGGCTCAGAAATACGGTCGCGATAAAGTTGCTCAAATTATTACTTTTGGAACAATGGCTTCCAGAGCAGTAATTAGAGATGTTGGCAGGGCTTTAGTTTATACTTATAGTTATTGTGACCAGATTGCCAAAATGATTCCTTTCGGTTTCACTCTAGATGAAACCCTAAAACGGGTCAGTGAATTCAAAGAAATTTATCAAACTGACGAACAGGCAAAAAGATTAATTGATTTGGCAAAGAAACTTGAAGGAGTAGCCCGCCATGCTTCAACCCATGCTTGCGGTGTAGTAATATCAGCTGACCCCCTTTCAAATTATGTTCCCCTCCAACACCCTACTCAAAATGACGAAAACATTGTTACTCAATATGAGATGCATGCAATTGAAGATTTGGGGCTTTTAAAAATGGACTTTCTAGGTCTGAAAAATTTGACTATTATTGAAGATACTTTATCCAGGATATATGTTTTACGAGGTGGCAAAAAAATTGACATTGAAAATATTCCCTTAGATGATAAAGAAATATTTAAACTTTTACAAAAAGGAAGTACAAAAGGCATCTTTCAACTGGAAGGCGATGGTATGACAAGATATTTGAAACAACTAAAGCCCACTGAGTTTGAAGATATTGTTGCTATGATTGCCCTTTACCGACCAGGCCCAATTCAGTTTATTCCAGATTATATTGACAGAAAACATAAAAGAAAAAAAATAGAATATTTACATCCCAAATTAAAACCAATTTTAGAAAAAACTCAGGGTATTTGTATTTTTCAAGAACAGCTAATGCAAATAGCCCAGCAATTAGCTAGTTTCTCTTTGGCTGAAGCTGATATTTTAAGGAAAGCGGTAGGCAAAAAAATAGAAAGTTTACTCCACAGCCAGGAAGAAAAATTTATTAAGGGGGTGATAGAAAACGGAATTAAAAAAGAAATTGCCCAAAAAATCTGGCAATGGATTTTACCTTTTGCCAGATATGGTTTTAATCGCGCCCATTCCACTGCCTACGCCACCATTGCTTATCAAACCGCCTATTTAAAAACTCATTTCCCGGTGGAATTTATGGCTTCCCTTTTAACCTCTGAAAAAACAGATGTTGAAGGAATTGCTATTTTAATTGAAGAGTGCAAAAGAATGGGGATTGAGGTTTTGCCTCCAAATATCAATGAAAGTTTGAAAAACTTTACGGTGGTTCCAAAGGAAAATAAAATAAGATTTGGGCTTTTAGCTATCAAAAATGTTGGGGGCAATGTAATTGATGCGATTGTTGAAGAAAGAAAAAATAATGGTCCCTTCCACTCTCTCGGTGATTTTCTCCAAAGGGTTAATTCAAAGGACTTAAATAAAAAATCATTGGAAAGCTTAATTAAAGCTGGGGCTTTTGACAGTTTTGCCGAGAGAAATCAATTGTTACATAATCTGGAAAGATTGCTTGAATGGTCAAGAGAAACCCAAAAAACAAAAATGAACGGCCAGCAAGGACTTTTTGATGAAGCGAAATTTAATAACAATGAAATAAAGCTAACTCCGGCTACCCCAGCCACAAATTTTGAAAAACTAAATTGGGAAAAAGAACTTTTGGGCCTTTATGTAACTTCTCATCCTTTAGAAGATTTTAGAGAAATTTTAGAGAAAAAAACCCTATCTCTTGCCAAAATTAAAGATGCTCTAGTGCGTCAAAAAATAAAGGTTGGGGGGATTATCTCAGGAATTAAAAAAATTATTACCAGAAATGGAAAGCCAATGCTTTTTGTAAAATTAGAAGATTTAACTGATAAAACCGAGGTTGTTGTTTTTCCAGGAATAATTGAGAAAAACCCAACGGTTTTTCAGGAAAATAAAATTGTCTTTATTAAAGGAAGGGTTGACAATCGAGACAATGTCCTTAAAGTAATAGCTGAAGATGTTGAAGAAATTATAAATGAAAATTGATACTATTCGCCATTCTTTATCCCATATTTTAGCAGCTTCTGTCCAAGAGCTCTTCTCTAGAGTGAAATTTGGAATTGGGCCGGCAATTGAAAATGGATTTTATTATGATTTTGCTTTGCCCTCCGAAGCTTTAGCGAAGGAGGGACTATCCTTAACCGATTTACCAAAGATAGAAAAAAAGATGCGTGAGATAATAAAGCAAGATATTAAATTCAAGAAAAAAATACTTTCAAAAGAAAAAGCAAGAAAAATATTCAAAAACCAACCCTATAAGTTAGAACTAATCAAAGAAATGCCAGGAAAAAGAGTAACCATTTATGAAAGTGGTGAATTTGTGGATTTGTGCAAGGGTCCCCATGTTAAATCAACCCTTCAACTTCGTTCAGGGCAAGCCAAAGAAATAATTGATGCTTTCAAACTAACGAAAATAGCTGGTGCCTATTGGAAGGGTGATGAAAGAAATCCAATGCTCACTCGAATTTACGGAGTGGCTTTTGCCACTAAAAAAGAATTAGATAAATATCTCAATTTGCAAGAAGAAGCTGAAAAAAGAGATCATCGTATTTTGGGCAAAAAATTAGAATTATTTATTTTTGATGAAGAAGTGGGAGCTGGTTTGCCAATTTGGCTCCCCAAGGGAGCTATTCTTCGCCATATTATTGAAAATTATCTATTTGAAGAATTAAATTCCCAAGGGTATCAATGGCTGGTTACTCCCCACATTGGACGACTCTCTCTTTGGAAAACTTCCGGACATTGGGACTTCTATCGAGAGAATATCTATTCCCCTATTAAAATTGATGAAGAAGAATATTTAATAAAACCGATGAATTGTCCTTTTCATATTAAGATTTATCAATCCAAAATTAGAAGTTATAAGAATTTACCCATAAAATTTGCTGAGTTAGGAACGGTCTATAGGTATGAAAAATCAGGGGTTTTGCACGGACTAACCAGAGTCCGAGGATTCACTCAAGATGATGCCCATATCTTTTGTACCCCAGACCAATTATCAAAGGAATTGGTCCCAATTTTAAAATACGGTCTTGGAATCCTCAAAACTTTTGGCTTCAAAGATTACGAAATTTATTTATCTACCCGACCTAAAAAATTTATGGGGACTTTAAAGATGTGGCAAAAAGCTACTAATTCTTTAAAGTATGCCTGCGAAAAATTGAAATTAAAATATCGGGTTGACCCTGAAGGAGGAATTTTTTATGGTCCTAAAATTGATATTAAAATAAAAGATTCTTTGGGAAGGTCTTGGCAGTGCAGCACCTTCCAGATTGATTTTAACTTACCAAAAGCTTTTAATGTTTTTTATATTGATAAAAAAGGGAGAAAGAAAGAACCAATTTTAATCCATCGGGCTTTGTTGGGCTCTTTGGAAAGATTTATAGGGGTTTTGCTCGAGCATTATGCCGGGGCTTTACCCCTATGGCTTTCTCCCATCCAGGTTTGGGTTATTCCGGTTGGCACCCGCCACAAAAAATACGCCGAAGAACTCAAAAAAGAACTTGTTCTTGTTAACACCTTAAGAGTGGATGTTAAGAATGAGAACGAAACGGTTTCTAAAAAAATCCGAGAGGGAGAAATCCAAAAAATCCCTTATATGTTAGTTGTTGGCGACAAAGAAATAAAGGCAAAATCTGTCAGGGTTAGAGAAAGAAAAAAGGGTGATATCGGTCAGATTAAATTAGATAAATTCATTGAGAGAATTAAAAAAGAAACAAAAGCCAAGAAATAACAACTATGTCTCAGCTTTCTCAAGCTACTCAAAAGTTAATATCTCATTATCAGGCCTGGCATCAATCTCTCCAGCCCAAAGAAGGAGTGACAACTATTCATGTGGACGAGGTTGCTTCCAAAGTGGCTGCTTTTTATGAGAAAATAAGGGGAATTATAGATTGGAAAGAAGAGCATCTCTTAAAAAGAAGGGCAATTGAAAGAACATTAAAAAGACGGCTTTTCTCCCAATTGGATTTAACAAATGGAAATCTTGCTCAAACTCCAATTGCTGAACCTTTGGTTTTAGAATTAATCCGGGGAGGTCATTTTTCAAATGATAGAATTGAAGAATCTAAAATTAAAGAAGTTCAGAAAGCGATTGATAAATATGTTTTTATTCTTAATCAAGCTGGTGCTGGTCCCCAAAAATCAAAACTTCAACTTTATAGTTGGATATCGGGAATTGCTGCCTGTGAGATAGAAGAAATCCTCGCCCCTTCTTTAAAAGAAAGAGCTTTGATAAATTATATGTTTGAGTTAATGGAGGAAAGAATTAAGTTAAATGAAGGAATCCTTAAGATACGAGGAATAAATGAAAAAGAAAAAAATATCCAAATTTATATTGCTGTCCAGCAGGCTCTCTTTAAATTAGATGCTCCGGTAATCAGTTATCATCTTTTGAAATACAGATATCCGGGATGGACAAACCCTCCAGAATTCCAGCCCATCACTACCAATTCCATTGGTGTGAGGACACAGCTCAGCGAGATTGCCAAAAATATTTATTCCATCAAAGAAAGTATAGAAAAAGATTTGAATCATCCTTTAGCTGACAAGTTCTATCAAATCTGTGAAAGATATGATACTCCCTACTTACTTTTAGGAGATGTTATTTCTGAGAATCCAGTGGAAATTAAAGAGGAAATCTCAAAACCAGAAATTTTAGAAAGCTTAATTAGAAAGGTCTATAACAAAAGAGTTAAGACCTTAAAATCACGACTGGCTAGAGCAGCTTTTTATGCCACTTTATCTATTTTTCTTACCAATGTTGTTTCTCTTTTAGCTATTGAAATGCCCTTTAGTAAATGGCTAACCGGTTATTACTTTAATTTTTTTGCTATAGGAGTAGATATTATCGGCCCAACCGTTTTAATGTTTTTTCTGGTGGTGACTATAAAACCTCCAAAAAAAGAGAATCGTGAACAGGTAGTAATGGAAGTTATGAAAATTGTCTACGAGAGAAAGAGGAAAGATATTTACGAAATAAAAACTTTTCGGAAAAGAGGCCTTATTTTCAATACAATAATTACCTTTTTTTATATCTTAGGCTTCTTTGCTTTTCTTAGTTTGGTAATCTGGGGGCTTTATCAGGTAAATTTTCCCCCTCTTTCCTACGTAATCTTTATTATCTTCCTCTCTTTAATTGCTTTTGCCGGAACAAAAATCAGACAAAGAGCTAAAGAGTTGCAGGTAATTGAAACCAAGGAGACGTTTTTTCATTTCATTGTTGATCCCTTTGCCGTACCTGTGATACAATTAGGAAATTGGCTAACCGCTCATTGGAAAAGATACAACATTATAGCGGCCTTCTTTTCTGCCCTAATAGATATGCCATTTTTGGTATTTGTAGAATTCCTGGAGCAGTGGAGATACTTCTTAAAAGAGAAAAAAGAAAAAATCCGTTAACCGCATGAAACATAAAACATATAACCTGAAACAAAATGTTATATGTTCTGTGCTTTATGTCTTATAAAATATGCAACACTCAATTAAATTTACCTTAATCCTAATGGTAATTTGCCTGGGGTTAGGAATGGGCTTAGTTGTCTTAGCCCAAGAGACTTCAGTGGAGGAAGATGTAGAACTTGATGAAAATATTGAGGCGGAGGATTTGGAAATTGAAGAACCTACGCTCTTACCAGATAGTCCTTTTTACTTTCTGAAAAATTGGGGTAGGGCTATCCAAAGTTTTTTTACTTTCAATTCAATTAAAAAGGCGGGGTTAAGGTCAAGGTTTGCTAATGAAAGGCTTATTGAGATTAAAATTCTAACTAGAAGAATGAAAAAGGCGGAAATTATCGAAAAAGCAATAGAAAATTATCAAAATGAGATAGAGAAAATTAAGGAGTCAGCCGATAAAATAAGAGAAAGTGCAGAAGAAAACGAAGAAGTGGGCAAGTTTTTGGATAAATTTACCAATCATCAACTTTTACATCAGAGAATTCTTCAAAAATTAGAAGAGCAAGTACCAGAAGAGGTCTTTGAAAAAATAAAAGAAGCCAGAGAAAGACATCTTGAGAGATTTGGAGAAGTAATGACAAAACTTGAAAACAGAGAAGAAAAAATCAGGGAAAGATTAGAAGAACAGATGGAAAAACAAGAAGGAAGTAAATACAAAAACTTTAAGAACTTGGAGGTTCTTATAGAATTAAAAGAAAAGGTGCCAGAGCAAGCAAAAGAAGCAATCAGAAAAGCTCAAGAAAATACCCTGAAAAGATTAAAAGGAGATTTGGAAAAAATGTCTCCTGAAGACCAGGAAAGATTTAAAGAATATGTAGATAAAATTTCGGGGGATGAGGACAAACATTTTTATATATTGGAAAATCTAAAATTTGAGTTGAAAGAAAAAACCCAACTTAGAGAAAAAATAAATGAAGCATCAGAAGGAATTTTAGAAAAAGTCAAAGAGCAGGCTAGAAATATGAACTGTAGGATAATAGAAAAACCTACTCCTGATTTCTGCTCAAATGGAACAATTGTAATCCAAAGAGATGAAAATGGTTGCGTGACAGGGCTAAAATGCAGAATTCCAGCGAGAATTGGAAGATAAAATAGATAAAATTCCCAAAGAAAAACAGCCCTTTCAAGGGCTGTTTTTTTATTGTATAATATCTGGTATGAATTACTGGATTATTACATACGGATGCCAGATGAATAAAAGTGACTCTGAAAGGATTGCTCAGGTTCTGGAAAGCGTAGGATATCAGCCGACTCAAAAAATTAATGAAGCTGATTTGATAGTAGTTAATATGTGCTCTGTCAGGCAATCAGCAGTAGACAGAGTTTATGGACTTATACCTAAATTTGATAAATTAGAAGCTAAAACAATATTAACGGGTTGTATTCTTCCAAAAGATAAAAAGAAATTTGCTGAAAGGTTTGACTATATTCTTAATATAAAGGAATTGGCTAAATGGCCTAAAATCTTAAACATCAACACTTCATTATTTCACGATCGTGAGAAAATGAAGGATAAGGATTATCTGGAAATTGAGCCAAAAAACTTGTATAATTTTACTGGTTTTGTGCCAATAATGACTGGCTGTAATAATTTCTGCGCTTATTGCGTTGTTCCCTACGTCAGAGGGAGAGAAATTTCAAGGCCAGCAGAAGAAATTGTTTGCGAAGTTAAAAAGTTAGTCAAAAGAGGATCTAAAGAAATTTGGCTTTTGGGGCAGAATGTCAATTCTTATACTAATGTACCTTTTCCTCAACTTCTTAGAAAAGTAAACGATATTCCAGGCAAGTTTTGGATTAGATTTACTTCTTCCCACCCAAAAGATTTCTCAGATGAACTAATTTATGCTATGGCTGAATCTGGAAAGGTTACAGAATACTTAAATTTGCCAGTCCAATCGGGTGATAATGAAATCTTAAAAAAAATGAATAGGCCTTATACGATTTCCCATTATAAAAACTTAGTTAAAAAAATCAGAAAGAAAATCCCTAATATTGCTTTATCTACTGATGTTATTGTCGGCTTTCCCGGCGAAACCAAAAAGCAATTTGAAAATACAGCTAATTTATTTAAAGAAATTAAATTTGACATGGCCTATATTGCCGAATATTCTCCTCGTTTTGGAACAGTGGCAGCTAAATTAAAAGATGACGTTCCTCAAGAAGAAAAAAACAGAAGAGAAAAAGTTTTAACCGAAATCTTAAAAGAAACTGCTCTTTTGAATAACAAAAGATACACTGACAAGGAGACAGAAGTATTTATAGACAACTGTAAGAATAATAATATTTGGTTTGGTAAAACTCGGACTCATAAAACTGTTAAAATTGAATCGGAAAAAAACCTTCTGGGTAAATTTGTTAAAGTAAAAATCACTGACGCCCTGCCCTGGGGTTTAAGGGGAGAAATAAAATGAACTACAAATTACAAACTACAAACTACAAACTAATAGTAATTGTGGGGCCAACAGCTTCAGGGAAAACTGAACTTTCAATTAAACTTGCCAAAAAATTCAATGGCGAGGTTATTTCTGCTGACTCTCGCCAAGTATATAAAGGAATGGATATTGGAACCGGGAAAGTAACTAAAAAAGAAATGCAAGGTATCCCCCACCATCTTTTAGACGTCGCTTCCCCAAAAAGAAAATTTACTGTTGTCCAATACCAGAAATTGGCTTTAAAAGCAATAAATAAAATTCATAAAAAAAGCTTGTCCTCACACCAAAATTCTGAAAGAATTTCTGGTAGTGATGGGAAAATTCCTTTTTTGGTTGGAGGAACCGGTTTTTATGTCCAAGCAGTAGTTGATGGAATTTTAATCCCGGAAGTAAAACCGGACTGGAAACTAAGAAAGGAGCTTGAGAAAAAAAGCACTCAAGAACTTTTTGAAATATTAAAAAAACTTGACCCTCGGAGGGCTAAAACCATTGATAGGAAAAACCAGAGGAGATTAATAAGAGCTCTGGAAATTGTAATTAAAACTAAAAAACCTGTGCCCTTGTTAAAGAAAAAACCTTCTCAATTTGAAGTTTTGATAATTGGAATAAAAAGAAGCCCTGATGAGCTTAAAGACAGAATTAGAAAAAGGTTGCTAAAACGGCTAAAGCAAGGAATGGTAGCTGAAGTCAAAAAATTAAGAAAATCCGGGCTTTCCTGGAAAAGATTGGAGGAATTCGGCCTGGAATATAGATATATCGCCCAATACCTTCAAGGAAAAATAAAATATGATAAAATGATAGAAAAAATACAAAAAGAAAGTGAACATTTTGCTAAGCGCCAGATGACCTGGTTCAAAAAACACCCCGCACCAGAACAAGTTCGATGCGGGGCAAGCAAACGAATTAAATGGGTTAAAACTTACCAAGAGGCAGAAAAACTGGTACAAAACTTCCTTAAAAATTAGCTGTTTCAAAAATCCGCGATCGCGGATTTTTGAAACGACATATTAAGACAAGCTCTATAAAAGTTTTTTTAATAACTGCTGAACTGTATCTGGTTTGGCTCTGCCTTTGGTGGCGGCCATTACCTGGCCTACTAAGAATTGAAGGGCTGTCTCTTTGCCTTTTTTGTAATCTTTAATTGCTTTTGGGTTTTTAGCAATTACCCCTTTGATAATTTTCTCAATTTCCCCTTCATCAGTTAATTGGCTTAAACCTTTTTCTTCAATAATATGGGAAGGATCAGCTCCGGTTTTAAACATTTCTTCTAAAACCTGTTTTGCTATCTTGCTTGAGATTTTACCTCTATAAATTAAACTGACAAATTCAGCAAAATTTTCTGGGGTAATTAAGAAGTCCTCTTCAGTTATCGAAGCCCCTTTAAGCAATCCTTGAAGATCAGTAATAATGTAATTTACGGCTAACTTAGTTAGTTTTAAAAATTCCTCTTCGCTAATTTTTTCTCTTATTTCGGCCTCTTTTACCCAGTTCCTTAGCTCTGACATTACTTTTTCAAAATACTCACCAAGGTTTTTATAATAAGTGAAAATCTCAATAGCTTTTTCATCTAAACTGTATTCTTTGGCTAATCTTTCTCTTCTTTGCTGGGGAAGTTCGGGAATTTCTGCTTTAATTTCCTGAATAAAACTTTTTGGAAACTGCAGGGTTGGCAAGTCGGGCTCGGGAAAATATCTATAATCATGGGCCTCTTCTTTTTCTCGCTGGCTGAATGTTATCCCTTTTGTTTCATTCCAACCTCGGGTTTCCTGAACAACCTTCTTTCCGGCATCTAAAACCCTTGCCTGCCTCTCAACTTCATAATCAATAGCCCGTTCTACTGTCTTAAATGAGTTTAAATTTTTAATTTCAACCTTAGTACCCAGTTTTTGGCCCTTGCTTAAACTAATGTTTACTTCCGCTCTGAGTTGTCCTTTCTCCATATCAGCATCGGAAACTCCAAGATATCTTAAAATCAATTGTAATTCTTGGGCAAATTTTCTGGCCTCTTTGGCTGAATTTAAATCTGGTTCTGTTACTAATTCCATTAAAGGAATACCGGCTCTATTAAAATCAACTAAGGAGTGGTCTTCGCCCTCTGGATGAATCAATCTTCCGGTATCTTCCTCTAAATGAACTCTGGTTATCCGAATTTTCTTGTCATCAATTTCCAAAAAACCTTGTTTGCAAAAAGGCCTGTCATACTGAGATATTTGATATCCTTTTGGTAAATCAGGATAAAAATAATTTTTTCTATCAAATTTGGAAGTTTCAGGAATCTGACAATTTAAAGCTAAGCCAGTTTTTATTACTTTTCTGACTGCTTCTTTGTTAATTACTGGAAGGGTGCCTGGGTGCCCCATACAAACAGGACAGACATTGACATTCGGATGCCGCTCATTTGGATCATTCAAGCAACTACAAAACATTTTGCTTTTTGTGTTGAGTTCTATATGTATTTCCAAACCAATAATAGATATATATTTCATAGATTTCCAGAGAACTGTTCTCTGGAGTTAGTTATTCTTTAGTTAATAAACCTCGTTTTCCTGCTCCTTCTACGTAGAGTTTTTTAATTTGGGCTGAGGATAGCTCTTCCTCATAAATCCTTATGTCATCCATAAGACCAGCAAAGCCAAGAGTAGAACGCCCAAAATGTAATGGATTAGATGTATTCTGTATATCTTTTGGCCCAAAAACCTCATCTTTAACCTCTTCTATAATAAGAGTGCCATTCAAAAATATCTTAAATACAGGATGCTCAATTGGTGAACCACTATAGTAGGTACAAGCAACATGATACCATTTATCAGATTTAAAAGAATATACTACACCAACGAGGCCCCACCCCACGGAATCGGGCCAAACATAAAATTGAATTTCTGCCGGACTCCCCTCTAATCGCACATCGTAACTTTGCTCTTTGCTAACTAAAAAAACAGCTTCAGAAGGAATCACATAGGGTTTAAACCAGACCTGGATTGTTAGAGCATTCGTCACATCTAAAGATTCGTCGTCAAGCACCTCAATATAACTAGCTACTCCACCGGTACTAAATTGACCAGCCATTCCAAGTTGAGATACACCGCTATCTGCCCAGTGAGCTCCTGCTCCATTCCAAGTACCATCATTACCGTAACCTGAACTATCAGCTAGATCATCTTCAGAACCTTCACTAAATCTCCACTCTCCTACCAGATAAGCTCCGATACTATGATGAAGGTTAGAACTAAATTGAAGCATCGCGGCAATCTCGGCTCTTTCCCTCGCTCCTCTGGTAGCTACTAAAACAATAGAAGATAAAAGACCTATAATAGCAATAACCATCAAAACTTCAGCTAAGGTAAACCCTCTGCTTTTTTCATTAAAAAATGATTTCTTCTTTAGAAAACTTAACATTATTCTATTATATCAAAAAAACTCCTAAATTGTTAGGAGCTTTTTGAAGAATTTTTTCCTTGTTCTCTGGAGGTTAGCTATTCTTTAGTTAATAAACCTCGTTTTTCTGCTCCTTCTACGTAATGTTGTCTAATTTGGACCGACGTTAATTCCTCTTCATAAATTTTAATGTCGTCCATAAGGCCGGAAAAACCAAAAACAGAACTCCCAAAAAATAATAGAGAATCGGAGGAATTTATAGGAAAATACCCCTTGTTCTCTCCAGGGCCTTTATCAACTAGTATACCGTTTAAAAAGATTCTCATTCTTGGATAAACATCTGTTGCACCACTATAGTAGGTGCAGGCAAGGTGATACCATTGCCCGGCTTTAAAAGCATCGACCATGACGATAATATCGCCTCCGCCAAGGAATATACACCCCACCTCTCCCGCCGCACCTCTGTATCGCATCACGTAACTATTGCTTTTGCCAACAAAATAGAGACGATCAGAAATAGTATAATCGGGTTTGAACCAAAACTGAATTGTTAAGTTGTCCATACCATCTAAAGTATCATCGTCAGGTATTTCAACATAACTATCAATTCCATTAAACTTCCCAGCTGTCCCAAGTTGGGGTACGCTATTTGCCCAGTGCTCATCTGTTCCCTGCCAAGCACCATCATTTTCATAACCTGAAGTATCAGCTAAAGTATTCTCTTGAGGAGTATCTTCAAATCTCCATTCACCCACCAGATAAGCCCCAACATTATGATGGAGGTTAGAACTAAATTGGAACATTGCGGCAATCCCGGCTTTTTCTCTCGCTCCTCTGGTAGCTACTAAAACAATAGAAGATAAGAGACCTATAATACTAATAACCACTAAAATCTCAGCTAAGGTAAACCCAGCACTATTTTTATTTAAAAATGATTTCTCCTTTAGAAAACTTAACATTATCTTATTATATCAAAAAAACTCCTAAATTGTTAGGAGCTTTTTTCTTTACTGTTTTTGGAAATATTGCTTTAATTCCTCTTCTTTCTTTTTAATCTGCTCTGAAGCTTTACGACGGGCAAAATCATAGCTTTCCATATCAACCAAAAGATATTTTCCAATCAAAGGATAAATTTTTTGAACCAACTTTATTTTTTCCTGCTCTATTTTCCGATAATCAGGATGCCCCTCGGGAATGGTTCTAAGTTCTGACTCCCAGAAGAAAGATCTTAGATTTTGATACTGGATAAATCTAACTTTATGAGCCAAGGTACAACAGTACTGGGCAAGCTCTGGATCAATTTTCTCTATTTTCTGAAAAAGCTCGGCAGCTTTTAATACAACTGTATTAAATTCTTTATCAAGACCTATTTCTTTAAGTTCTTCGGGCATATCAAAGCCATTGTAAATACTAAATCGTTCTCTATATTGCGTAAGCATTCTATGACGATGCAAATCTCTCCAAGCGCCGATGTTTATCACAATTTCAAATCTCAAATAAGCATTCTCAAAAGCTCTGGGAATTTTATAGTATTTAAACTTTCTATCTTTCAGTACTTCCTGGAGAATTTTTTCTTTGTCAGTGGTTGATAAACGTCTTACTTTTTGAAGAATATGCTCGTAGGGCTCATGAAGTTCTAAATAGAGCAGGCCGGCAATTACCTTGTTTTCGCCATCTTCGTCGTATTCAAGCAACCTGACCAGAGCTTCAGATGATATTATTTCTTTTCTCCAATCAATTTGCTCAAGTGATTTTTGAATTCTTTCTGATCTCTCTGACAAGTATTTTCTATATTCTGAAGATTCCTCGCTCTCTACTCTTCTCAAAAAAGCAGGGATAATTTTACTTAATTCCTCAAAAGCCCTCTGACCTGCCCATTGTATTTCTCCTAATTTGTGGTCTAATGACTTGTTCACTAAATACTCAAAGGCCTGGCCATTGCCAAAAAAAGAAACCTGGCTAAGAGTTGCAATTGGTAAAAGCTTTCTAACAACATCAAATGCTTTTGTTTTCAGCAAGCTTTCTTTCTCTTCGGGATATTGTTTTTTCAAATACTCAAAGTATTTCCCCAATAATGAACTATAAGTTTCAAAAAGATTATCCATTACTCCCCTATACTCCTCTATGTTTTCTAACGTTGGATCTGTGTAATAACGATATTGCCCATTAATTTTAGATGAATAATCAACATAACGGGTTGACTTTTCAATGGGCGCTATTCCAATTCTCATATCTTCAAAGTGTTTTATCGCTAAGAGAGAAATTCCTGAATAAATAAGGTGGGTACCGGCCATTTGGGCAATAGAATCATCGCCAAACTGGGAAAGCCATTTAATATAAAACTCCCGTCCTTTTGGGTTTGAAAAAATAAGCTCTATGGGATATTTATGCAAAAATTCAATTAATGCTTTTAGAGATTTTTGGTAATCATCTTCTTTTTGTAGAAAGGGCTTTATAAATTCATTTAGAAAGATTAATCTCAAATCATTTTTTGCTCTACTTGCTCTTGAGCACAAAGCACCAATTACTTCCGGCGGCAAAAAGGTTACGGCAAAAACCGACTTATCTAAATTAGTAAAGAAAGGTTCAAGCTCGTAATGTTCTTCTTTTGTAAGATTTAATTTTTCAAAAAGAGGAGCAAATTTTTCAAGTTCCATTTTTACAAAATTTTTTTAATTATTTTCCAAATTTCTTGATGAATTATTTCGGGAGCCAATAATTTTTTATTTTTTATACACTCTATAACCTTAAACTCTTTCGGAAATTCCTTAGCTGCATGTAAATATGATTTTAAAGTATCTTCCAGGTGTTTTCTGTCTTTTTCATGAATATCTCTCTTTTCGCTTCTGCCTAAATAAGCTTTTCTTCTTGCTTTTTTTTCTTTGTCAGTTATTCTATAAGCCAATTTTAAAGAAAAAGCAGGAGAGGTCTTAAGAATAAAATTGTAGTCGGGCTTAGGAATTTTTAAGATTTCGTATTCTAAATGGTGAAGCCAGTCAAAATATTTTTTTCTTTCTTTTTTATTTTTTATCTTGCCCCCCTGATGACCAATGTTTGAAGCAAGATATCTATCAGCGATAACTATTTTTTTTTCTTTTAACCATTTTCTTATTTTGAAACCAGCATCGTATCTATCGCAGGCATAAAAAATAGAGGCGCGGTAAGGACCAACCTCTTTAGCTGTACCATATTTTCCTCTTAAATACTCATCAACCAACCAGGCTGGTTTTTCACCATGGCGAGGAAAATCAATTATCGCTACTTTATATCCTTCTTTTTTTAAATGCTTGACTAATAATTTAGATTGGGTGGATTTACCCGATCCATCAAGTCCTTCAATAACTATAAATTTTCCCGGATATTGATTTTTGAGCATTTCAATTCAAGAATATATATTTATACCTTAGCGAATCAAGGTTCTCGCCGAAGGCGAGGTTCTTATTGTCGGGCGTATTTTTCTATTGTGTTATCAACTATGGATATTTTAACGCCGGCACTTTTAAATAATTCTATTGACAACCGATCTGCGTGATATCTTTTTTGCGCCACCACCCTCTTTATACCTACACGCACTATTCTCATGGCGCAGTTATAACAAGGAACCATTTTGCAATAAACTGTCGCTCCCTCAAGTTTTATCCCATCTCTAGCACACTGCAAAATGGCGTTTTCTTCTGCATGCAACGTTCTCACGCAGTGTTGGACTTTATTGCCCTCTTCATCAATTACCGTTATCATCATATGTCCAACATCATCACAATGCGGCTGGCCCGGCGGCGCTCCTACATAGCCCGTAGCCAAAATAGTATTACCCTTACTTGCAATAACAGCACCGCTACAACCTCGATCACAGGTTGCCCTTCTCCCTAAGGGTTCCAATAAGCCCATAAAATATTCATCCCACGTCGGACGAACATATTTAGATTTTGTTTTATTTTTTCTCATTTTACTAATAAATTAATTATTAATTAAATATCTAAATAATATTTGTCTTTTGATGGCCTCATAATAGTTATTCAATCTCTATTCCCATTTGCTTAGCCGTACCTTCAATTATTCTTTCTGCGGCTTCAATATTATCAGTGTTTAAATCCGGCATTTTCTTCTGAGCAATTTCTTTTAGCTGAGCTTTGGTAATTTTAGCTACTTTTGTTTTATTCGGAACGCCCGACCCCTTCTCAATTCCAGCTGCTTTTTTCAAAAGCTCAGCAGCAGGAGGTTGTTTTAATTTAAAATCATAAGTTCCATCCCCATAAACCCTAATTTCTACCGGAATAATAGAACCTGCTTGGTTTTTTGTTGCCTCATTAAATTTTTGGCAAAACTCCTGGATATTTACTCCCTGCTGAGCTAAAGCCGGCCCCACCGGTGGAGCCGGAGTTGCCTGACCGGCTGGGATTTGCAATTTTACAATACCTTTAACTTTTTTTGCCATAAAATCTTACGAATTACGAAGACTATTTTCTAATCTAGAGTTTTTTAATCTGTAATGAATCAAGCTCAACCGGGGTATCTCGACCGAACATATTCACCATAACTTTTATCTTTCCTCTCTCTTCATCAATTTCTGAAACTTTTCCATCAAAATCTTTAAAGGGACCATCAATGATTTTTACTGAATCCCCTGGGTCAACCTCAATTTTATACTGAGGTGTTTCAATCCCCATTCTCTTTTTCAAATCTCCAATTTCTTTTGACGAAACTGGCACTGGGGTAGTACCCACTCCAACAAAGCCAGTTACATTTGGGGTATTTCTAACAATATACCAAGAATCATCAGTGACAATCATTTCAACTAAGACATAACCCGGGTAAATTTTTTCTTCAATGATTTTTCTTTTACCGCTCTTAATTTTAATCTTTTTTTCTTTTGGCACCAGAACATTAAAAATTTTATCTTCCATACCAAGAGATTCAACTCTTTGTTTTAAGTTTTTAGCAACTGCATCCTCATAACCAGAATAAGTGTGAATCACATACCAATTTTTTTGTTGAGGTAAACGTTGTTTAGGCATTACAGCACAAACTTTGTTAACAAAATATTAAATATAAAATCCAGGCCGCCTAAAAATATAGCTACGGTAGCCGAAGCTCCAATGACAATCAAAGTATATCTAATAGTTTCCTTTCTGGTGGGCCAGTTAACTTTTTTCATCTCTAATCGCACTTCTTTTAGAAATGTGATGATTTTTTGTGGGAAATTGCTAATTCTCATGGTTTTTAAAACGGCCTCTCAGGCCTTCTGCCTCAATGATAGTTAAAGACAAGTTAAATGTCAAGATTCTTCACCTTCTTTGCGTAAGCCTGAATAAACTTCTTCCGTGGTAATACCTCTTCCCCCATCAAAGTATCAAAAACTCTGTCTGCTTCTTTAGCATCTTCAATAACAACTTTTAATAAAATACGGTTTTCTGGATTCATAGTGGTTTCCCAAAGCTGGGAAGGATTCATTTCCCCAAGTCCTTTGTAACGCTGAATAGAAGGATTGGTGATTTTCTCTTTTTTTAAGGAAGCTAAAATTTTCTCTTTCTCTTCCTCGGTATAAGCATATTTTACTCTCTTCCCTGCTTGGATTTGATAAAGTGGAGGCTGGGCAATATAGAGATAACCCTTTTCAATTATTGGTCTAAAATAGCGATAAAAAAGAGTTAAAAGCAAAGTTCGGATGTGGGAACCATCGACATCAGCGTCCAAAGTTAGGATAATTCGATGATATCTTGCCTTATCAATGTTGAAATCTTCGCCAATAGCAGTTCCTAAAGCAATAATTAAAGCTCTAATCTCTTTTGAAGATAAAATTTTATCTATCCTGGTTTTCTCAACATTTAGGATTTTTCCCCGTAGAGGTAGAATAGCCTGAAACCTTCTATCCCGACCCGATTTTCCCGAACCGCCTGCTGACTCTCCTTCCACTATGAACAATTCAGATTCCTCTGGTTTGCGGGAGATACAATCAGCTAATTTTCCCGGTAAAGCAAGCCCTTCTAAAATTCCTTTTCTTAAAACAGTTTCTCTGGCTGTCCTTGCTGCTTTTCTAGCCCGAGAAGATAAAATGCATTTTTCAATAATAGCTTTAGCATCTTGAGGATTTCTCTCTAAAAAATCAGTCAGGTGTTCAGAAACGATTTGGTCTACCACCGCCTTGGCTTCTGGGTTTCCCAGCTTCGCTTTGGTCTGACCTTCAAACTGGGGCTCTTTTATCTTAACTGCCACCACCCCGGTTAAACCCTCTCTGACGTCTTCACCCGAAAGATTATCATCTGACTCTTTAAGAAAATCATTTTTCCTGGCATAGTCATTGAGGGTTCGGGTTAAAGCAGTTCGGAAACCGGTCAAATGAGTGCCGCCTTCTTCGGTATGAATATTATTAGCAAAACCTTCCTCGTAGCATTCATACTCTTGAGTATACTGAAAAGCCGCCTCAACTATTATTCCATTTTTTTCACCGTAACAATAAAAAACATTGGGATGACGAGAAGTGGAATTATGAACTAAATATTTAATATAAGAAGCAAGGCCACCTTCAAAATAAAAACTATAGCTTAATCTCTCTTTTTCTCTCTCATCTCTAAAGGTTATTTTAACTCCCCTGGTTAAATAGGCCTGTTGGCGCAAATGATTTAAAATTCTTTTTGCATTAAACTTAATCTCCTTAAAAATTTCTGGATCTGGTTCAAACAAAACCGTTGTTCCTGTTTTTCGGCAAGTGCCTATTTTTTTAACCTTTATTTTTGGTTTCCCTTTGGAATATTCTTGACAATATCTAAATCCGCCCCGGCAAACTTCAGCTCTCAGATAATTAGAGAGCGCGCAAACAACTGAAACCCCTACCCCATGAAGACCCCCGGCCACCTGATAGGCTTTTCCTCCAAATTTTGCTCCAGCATGTAAAGTAGTCATTACTGTTTCCAAGGCCGACTTCCTTGTCTGAGGATGTTTCTCTACGGGAATCCCCCTTCCATCATCAATTGTTCTAACTCTATTTTCCGGTAAAAGGGTAACTTCAATATTTTTAGCATAGCCGGCAATGGCTTCGTCTAAATTGTTATCCACGCACTCCCAAACTAGATGGTGCAAGCCATCAGGACCGGTTGAACCAATATACATTGCCGGCCTTCTTCTTACCGGCTCCAATCCCTTTAAAACATAGATATCTTTGGCCGTGTAACCTGCCTCCTTCTTTTCGGAGAGCTTCCTGGACTTAGGTTGTTTTTTTAGTTTTTTCATATTATTCTATCTCCTTACTTCCCAGTCTGGATCTTTTTCCAGAACTTTAATTATTTTATTCTGAATAGCATCTATCTCCTTTGATTTAAGTGTTCTATCCTCTGCTTGATAAATTACATGAAATGCCAAATTCTTCTTTCCTTGAGCAATGCTTTCTCCTTCATAAATATCAAAAAGGTCAACATCTCTAACCAAAAGACCTCCAGCAGTGTTGATTTTATTTAAAACATCTACAACCTTAACATTTATTGGTACTAAAATTGCTAAATCCCGAACTGCTGCCGGATATTGAGAAATTGGTTGATACTCATGCTCTTCTGAACAAAGTTTTGTTAATTTTTCAAAATCAATGTCAAACAAAACTATTTTTTCCTGCCTGCCGACAGACAGGGCTTGAATTTTTAGCTCTTTTAGAATCTTTGAAGAAATTTCTCCCAAAAATCCAATTTCTTCATTATCAACTTTAATCTCAACTGACTTTTCTGGATGCCAGATTGCCAGCTTACTTTCTTCTGGGGTTTGCTGGTAAGAATCATACCAAATATTACTTACTCCAAGTTTATTAAGCAAGGAATCAATTACTCCTTTTGCTCGGTAAAATTCATCTTTTTCTTGTTTTTGGACAATCAATCCAGTTAACATCCTTTTTTCTGTTTGCTTGCCAAATATTTTCCCTAATTCAAAAATTTTAATTTCATCAAAATATTTAAAATTATTTTTTACATTTTTTAACAAATTAGGGATTAAACTGGGCCTTAAATATTTTTGTTCCAAGCTCATTGGATTTTCCACTTCAATTAAATCTTTCTTATTGAAACCGAAAATTTTAGCTCCTTTTTCTTCAATAAAAGAGTAATTATATACTTCGGTAAATTCACTTTCTTTTAGAATATTTTTAACGGCATCTTCCCAAAAAATTTCAAGATTCCTTTTTGGCGGAATTAAAGAAACAACCGGAAAAGTGGCCGGAATTCTCTGATATCCGTGAATCCGACCAATTTCTTCAATCAAATCTTCGGATAAGGAGATATCTAATCTAAAAGTAGGAACTTCTATTATAATGTCACGAGAACTGTTCTCGTGACATTTGAATTCTAACCTTTGGAGAATGTCCTTTATTTCTTTTGCTGATATTTTTACCCCTAATAATTTTTCAACATAAGCCAAATCCAGCTTAATCTTCCTTGGCAGAGCTTTTTTGGGATAAAAATCAACTAAGCCAGAAGCGATTTTACCTCCAGTTATTTCCCGAATCAAATCTGCTGTTCTGTTAATCGCTATTTCTGTTAAATTCGGGTCAATCTTGTGCTCAAAGCGCCAGGAAGCATCAGTTTTCAGACCTAATATCTTAGAACCTCTCCTGACAGTCCTGGAATTAAAGTTAGCTGATTCTAAGATAATGGTCTTGGTTTTTTTATCAATTTCAGCTTTCTCCCCTCCTTTAATTCCGGCTATTGCTAAGACCCCTTTTGAATCTGCAATTACTAATACATCTTTGTCTAAATTATATTTTTCATCATCAAGGGTTATAATTTTCTCTCCTTTTTTTGCTCTCCGGACAATTATTTTTTTGATTTTACCACCGGAAATTTTATCAAAATCAAAAGCATGTAACGGCTGACCCGTTTCCAGCATTACATAATTTGCAATATCTACAATATTATTAATTGGCCTTAAGCCGCAAACTTTTAACTTCTCTTGAATACATTTTGGCGAAGAACCAACTTTTACCTCAGTAACAACCCGACCAGTGTATCTTGGGCAATCTTCTTTATTTTTAACTTCTACTTCAACAAAATCTTTGGCTTTTATTTTTTTATCCTCTTTTATTTTTCTGGACGCCTTCAGGCGAACTCCCCGTAGGGTTGCATCTGGGGCTTTAAGCTTTAAGCTCGTAAGTACCGCACACTCCCGGGCTATACCATTATGAGAAAAGCAATCTGGTCCCCTGTTTGGTAAAACATCTATATTTAAAATATAATCTTTGCCAATCTTTTTTACCTCGCTAACCTCAAAGCTATGCATAGTTAAAAGCTCAGCCAATTTCTCTGGCTTTGGTAAATTCCCTTTAATGTAATCTTTTAACCAATTATAAGAAAAAATCATAATTACAAATGAGGGAAGAAAAGAAAAGTAAACTTTTCTTTTCCGACCGAATGCCGTAATTATATCGACATAATTTGCTATATTTAAAACTGTTCTAAAAATCTAAGATCTCCGCTGTAAAACAGACGGATATCATTTATTTTATATTTCATCATAGCTAATCTATCCATTCCCATTCCAAAGGCAAATCCCTGCCAATTTTTAGGATTAATACCGCCTGCTTTCAAAACATTGGGATGAACCATTCCAGCTCCTATTATCTCCACCCAGCCAGTTCTGGAGCAGGCACTACATCCCTTCCCTGCGCAAGTCAAACAACTCATATCTACTTCAAAACTTGGTTCAGTAAAAGGGAAAAAGCTCGGCCTTAAACGAATCTTAACCAGTTTGCCAAAGAATCTTGAGAAAAATTCCTCAATAATTGCCTTAAAATTAGCTGCTGAAATATCTTTTCCTATCATCAATCCTTCTACCTGATAGAATTGGACATCATGAGAGGCGTCAGTGGCTTCGTGCCGAAAAACTCGTCCGGGCACAATAATTCTTAAAGGAGGGTTATTTTTTTCTATATATCTTATTTGGACCGGCGAGGTATGAGTTCGTAATAGAAGTCCATTTTTCAAATACAAAGTGTCCCAAAAATCTCTAGCTGGATGCTCTTTGGGAATATTTAGAGCATCAAAGTTATAATATTCGTTTTCTACCTCAGGTCCCTCAATTATTGAAAAGCCCATTGCCTGAAAAATTTCCTCAATTTTTCTTTTTACTAAAGTTAAAGGATGCAAATGACCTAAGACAGGTTTCTTCCCAGGCACGGTAATATCAATCCATTCTTCTTTGCTTGCCGAAACTTTAGCGAGAGCGGGCTGCCTTTTTTTGATTTCTTCCTCTAAAAACTTTTTAAGTTGATTTGCCTCTTTTCCTCTCTTTTTTCTTTCTTTTTCTGGAAGATTTTTTAGAGAACGCAAAGTCTGAGTAATTTCACCTTTTTTACCCAAATATTTCTTAAAAATTATGTCTAAATCTTTAAGATTTTCTGCTTTTTCTATCTCTTTTTGAGCCTCAATTTTAAGGGTTTTTAGGTTAACTTTAACCATATTTATTAATTCATTCTACCTTAAAATTATCTTAAAATCAAGCCAATAGTGTGAATAATTTTAAACGATTTTTGTAAGAAAAAAGAGCATTTTCTGAAATGCTCTTTTTAAAATAATGTTATAGGTGAACAGGTAATCTAAACCTACAAAGAAGACTTCCCAACTTTGTTTTGTCTTCATCGCTGGCGTTTTCACAAAGTTGTTTTTTCTCGTTTGAAGTTAATTTTTCACTAATAGAGATAAACCTACTGGCGTTGAGACAATTACAAATTGCTATTGCCTTCTTTATGTTCTTTTCTATAAGGTTCTTCAGGATTCTTACGGCATCTCCTATATGCATTTTTGTCATAAGGAGGGCAACTCTTTCAGGCTTTAATCTTAAAAGAGCGGTCGTTTTGTCAATATTTTTTTTACTACCCATTTTTATTTCCCTCCTTTTGTTTTTTTTGAGACATTTGGTGAGTTTCTAATGTTCGGAAGGCAAGAAAGTCCGCAAAGAAGGGCGATTATAATCAAGGAAATGGACAACAAAGGAAAAATGTTATTATTCGGATATTCACTTGTCAGTCCGACCATAATAAAAGCAAGAGTCATAAGCAAAACAAACAAAATTATTGAATTTCTAATCTTCATTTTATACTCCTTCTTTTCTGAATTATTCAATTTTCAAAACTGAGAAAATTCTCAGCAACTAATTTAAATTTAGCAGAATTATTTAATTAAGTCAAGCACGGGCGACGGGATCGGGATCCCGACATATTAACGCCTAGGGACTGGTCGCTTAGTTACCTAGGAATTTGTAGATTTGAATTATTTTTCTATTTTATACTAAAATTAGCTTAAAATCAAGCTAAATTGTGGATAAAAAAAGCCGCTAAATACTGTTTTCAGCGGCTTGGTTTTTTACTATCTCAAGCTTTTCCGGTCAGTTCAGCCCAATTAGCTTTTGGCTGAACTCGTTTGGAACCTTGTTTACATAACGGACAATCTTCTGGCTCAACCGCCCAAATTGCTTTCTCAATTAGAGCATGGACTCCTATAGGATTTCGCTCTACATCATCCATATATGCAACAGGTAATTCTGGCGGACGGTGAACAAGAGTGCCAACTACAGGTAGAAAATTAACTGGTTCTGAATTCCCTTCTTTTACTGCCCGACGGACTCCTTTGAAGGTCTGGCTGGTTGTAATAAGCTCTTCAACTTGAAGAACATTAGCACCTTTGGGAATTGTCAATTTCCGCCAAACCTGTTTTTTCGGGTCATTAGGATCTTTTTCAGTGAAGGAATGAACAGCGCCAAGAGCTTTTGCCACCTCATAAGAAAAGGTAATGGCAGCGTAAGAAGAGCCAACAACCCAATCAACTTCATCTATTAAGTTTTCAGCTTTTAATTTCCTTACCAGCTGGCGAGCTAAAATTTCATTAAGGTTACTATGACAAAGAACTCGCGTACAATCAAAAAAACCATTACTGCATTTCCCTCTAGTCAATTCAGCATGAGGGCTTTCTGGATTACCGTCGTGCATCCAAGCGGCATCACAGGCGTCAAAACATTTTAAAATACCCGCTTCACTTAAGATTCTATTATCAAAGCTTCTTGGGTCCCAATTAAAAACATTTGGATTTCTTGGGTCACCATCAATCACTACATCACTTTGCATTATTCTTCTCCTTTCTCTTGCATTGCCTCGGCGATCTCTTCTGCAATCTCTTTGGCAGCGTCTACCGGAGTTCCGATCTCCTCTGGAGGTTTCCTAATTGGCCTTCCAATCACTAAGTAATCCGCTCCGGCTTTAACAGCTTCGCCAGGAGTCATAACCCGCTTTTGGTCTCCTTTCTGCGCCCATTCTGGCCGAATCCCAGGGGTAACTTTCAAAAATTGACGATATTTACCAAGTAACCTGAGCTCCTGGGCCGAACAAATAATACCGTCGGCTCCGCATTTGACAAGCATCTCGGCAAACTGAACAACCTTATTGCCGGGTTTATCTCCGAAGATTGACAAACACTCTCCCTCATCAATTGAGGTCAAAACTGTTACTCCTAAAACAAGAGAGCTTCTTCTGTTGGCAACTGCTTTGGCAATTGCTTCGTTTCCAGCTGAAGCGTGGAGGTTAAACATCTTTACGCCCATTTTTACAACCTCTTCAGAAGCATCGCCTACGGTATTGGGAATATCATCAAACTTTCCGTCCCATAGAATATTACCATCAAGTTCACCGAACAGGATGCGTATTTTTCTAAGATTGGCTTCTGCTTCATGCGATTCGGGAATAATTACCTGCCTCAACATAAGCGTTAATAAACTGCAAGCCAATTTTGAAACACCCTACGTGGTTCTTCAGTTGTCGGACTAAATCAAGCGCTTCTTGAGGGCCACTCACATCCAATGCAACAATAATCCTATCCTTTGCTTCCATTTCTTGCTCCTTTCTTGAAATTAGTTTTGTTAACGATTCTTACTATCTTTCCTAACAAAAAGTGTGGGGCGCCAAGGGTATCTGAGAAATATTGAACCAAAGCTTATTGCTTTTGCCCCGATTTTTCTTAATTTCGCGATATCCTCAAAATCCCATACGCTTGGACCAATAACAGGAATGTCTGTGCTTTCGACAAGTCGTTTAACAAATCCCCAAGTGTGGGATTGAGCAATTTTTCCTGAAACTCCTCCGCTCCCTAAATGAGCAAGAGGGCTTTTCTTGTTTGGAAAAATAACTACCCAAGGAACACTGTTAATTGAAATTGCCTCAACAATATCTTTAACTTCAGGAAGAATTGATTTAATATCATGAACTACTGAAAGTTTAAGAATTAAGGGAAAACGGCTTTCCACTCCTACGGTCTTACAGCCGTCTATTATTCTTTGGGTATTTTCCAAAAAATCTCCTTCAGTGCTTGGACAAGATGGGTTTACTTCCAAAGCAACTAAATCAAACCCGTTCAGCATCCTTGTCATCATAATAAGTTCACCCATTTTATCAGAAAGAATTGATCCTACTAAAGGAATTTTTTGGGGGTTTACAGTGGGTCCAATTTTGCTACACCACCATCTAAAACCAGGGTTTGTAAGCCCAACAGCATTAACTATTCCTCCAGGAAGTAATCTGATACATCCAAAAGGATTATACCGGCGCAGATTCCCTTTTCTCGGGTCAAATGTGAGTGTCTTAATAACAACTGTGAATAGCGATGGATCAAACAACCCCATTTTCCTTAGAGGCCATTCCCAGGGCCAACCTTTTCCATCAAAAGCCAATGCTCCGCTTGCAGCCATATATTCAAATCTGTGTCCATTAGAAAGTTCAATCATATCTTCCTCCTTTATCTAATTTTCAAAGAGCTTTAATCCTCTCTGTGTTTTTAGCAATATTTAAAAGTTTTGTCAACAAATTTTATTCAAATAAAAAGAGCCCATTTATTATGGGCTCTTAGTTGATGACTGATATTATTATTCCACCAAACTTTTTTCTAAACGGGATCTGGTCGAAGACCCGACAAAACCTGTCCCCTTAACTAATCCTAAAGGTTCAAGAATTTCTGAAGCATATTTCTCCTGATATTTTATTACGGCTTCTCGGGTAATAGACCCAAAATATCCGGTAGCTTTAACATCTGGTCTTTCCCAAACGCCCCCTTTAATCAAAATTTCTTGCAAAGCTTTAATGTCATCGCCTCTCGTTCCTAAGCTTAAATTTCGCTCAAAGGTTAATTGTTTTTGTTCGGCTGATAAAGACATCCTTTTAAAATAATCTCTGGTCTGGGAACCAAAATAACCTGTCCCAGTTTCCAAATTAACTGGCTTCAAAATATAACGGCTATTTTGTTCTTGAAATTTTGCCAAAGCGCTTTTGGTGATTGGACCGAAATATCCAGTAGCTTCAATATTGGATTCCCAAGAACCGGCATTTATCAAAATTTGCTGCAAGGCCTTTACTTCCATTCCCTTACTACCCAACGTTAAATTTCTATCCCATAAATAAGAATGGAATAAAATTAAATCGCTTTTTATCTCACTAAGTCTTTCGTAAATGTTAGTTTTAGCTACCTTCACTTCTCCCTTAAATAAGCTACTCACCTCTTTTGAAACTTCTTCTAATTCTTCTTTGGTCAATTCTACAGTATATCCCCCGGCCTGGGAACTAATTTCTTCTTTGGTAATTAAAAATAAATCAATATTAGTCCGACTACCACCAATTTCGGAAATTCCACTAATTAAAAGGGGGTAATAAAGAAAATCACTTTCAAATCGATAAATTAAGGGCTTTATGCTTTCTTTCTCTTCCCCTGTTTCAATTACATCAAAAACAAAATATTTTATATCTCGCTTCAAATAATTAGCTACCCCCTCTCTAAATTCTGAAGAAATTTCTTTCTTTTCAAAACCTTTTTCTTCAGTAAATTCCTTTACCCAATCTAAAAAATAATCTAAATTATTTACTTTAACTACTGTAATATCATGGGCTCCAATTTTTTTATGGAAAGTAATTTCTACTCCAGCAGCTGGTGCTTCTGCCAATTCCCTACCTACCTTCAGCCATTGGTTTCTTGTCTCTTCTATTTTTTCGTTCATAATCTCTACTAATTTTTCAAAAGAATCAAAACTTCCCTCTTTAATTTCAGAAGGATTAGAAGGCAAGGGTATAATTCTCAAAACAGTGGAAGGGGCAGAGCTTTCTAAATCAATGGAAAGGATTATTATTTCTTCATTGCCGTTCCAGGCAACAATTGCGTTCTGAGCAGATTGATCCAAATGAATTGTCGGAGGCCAAATCACCATTCCTCCATCAGCAGAAACCAAAACAGGGAAAACTAAAATCAAAAAACTTATTAAAAGATAAGGATACACTTTTTTCATATTTTTAATGCGCGGGCGATGGGACAAGTTGCCCGAAGGCATTGCCTCCTCGTCCCGCTAAAAGCGGGACTCGTCGCAATTCAGGAATTTTACGGTCGCCACTTTCCAGAGTAAAATTTATCCCAAGAATGGGACAAATTTTTCTCAGCGGAGACGATGGGACTCGAACCCACAACCCCAGGATCGACAATCCTGTGCTCTAACCAATTGAGCTACGCCTCCGTGTGCCGGTGGTGGGATTCGAAGAGTTGCCCG
>Ga0114920_10000104_pt1 | contig 39395 bp, 30 predicted proteins | sample ChitaG_FD_88683 | JGI IMG/M metagenome (GOLD analysis project Ga0114920, IMG submission 88683) | Deep subsurface microbial communities from South Pacific Ocean to uncover new lineages of life (NeLLi) - Chile_00310 metaG | ecosystem: Environmental > Aquatic > Marine > Oceanic > Sediment ...
AACAACTACCTCGGGCTGGTAGATCACCCAAAAGTGAAAGAAGCAGCCGCCGAGGCGGCCCGAAGGTTCGGCGCCGGCTGCACCGGTTCGCGGTTTCTGAACGGCACACTCGATCTGCACCTTGAGCTCGAAAACAGACTGGCGAAATTCATGAAATGTGACAGAGCACTGGTCTTTTCGACGGGATTCCAGACCAATCTGGGTGCAATCTCCTGCCTGGTTGAGAAGAACGACGTGGTTGTGATCGACCGCCAGGTTCATGCCTGTATCGTTGACGGCTGCCGGCTCTCATACGGAAAGACCTACAAGTTCGCGCACAACGACATGGTGGACCTTGATCGGGTCCTTACCAACGTGAGGAACAACAACAGTCGCGGCGGAATACTGATTGCAGTTGATGGTGTCTTCTCGATGGAGGGCGATATCATCAACCTGCCGAAGCTGGTGGAACTGGCTGAAAAGCACGAGGCCAGGGTGATGGTCGATGACGCCCATTCTATTGGCGTGCTTGGTGAAACCGGAGCCGGCACCGCGGAGCATTTTGGTCTGACAGACAGAGTTGACATTACCACCGGAACTTTTTCCAAGTCATTTGCCGCTCTGGGCGGGTTCATTGCCGCCAGTGCGGACGTGATCGACTATGTCCAGCACCGCTCCCGGGCTCTGATTTTCTCGGCCTCGATGACACCGTCATCAGCAGCAGCCGTTCTGGCCGCACTGGATATCATCGAATCCGAACCGGAACGCAGAGAAAAGTTGTGGAAAAACGCCAACCGCATGCTCAGCGAATTCAAAGCGCTCGGCTTCGATACTGTCAACTCGGCCACGCCGATTGTCCCAATTGTAGTGGGCGAAGACCTGGACACGTTCACCTTCTGGAAGGCGCTGTTCGACAACGGCGTTTTTAGCAATCCGGTCATCTCCCCTGCGGTCCCACCGGGACGGGCTATGATTAGGACATCATACACCGCCACCCATACCGATGAACAGCTTGACCGCGTGCTGGAGGTGGTTGCCAAGGTGGGTCGGGAAAAAGGATTGATTCCCTGATTTTATGCTTGATATCAATATTGTTGAAGTTGAGTCCCCTGCACAGCTTGTAGACTTCATCACATACCCCAACCACCTTTACAGCGGGGACCCCAACTACGTCACCCCTCTGCTCTTCGAGCGTAAGGGTTTTTTCAATTTCCTGAAGAACCCATTCTACCGCCTCGCCCGCGTGAAGCTCTTCCTGGCAATGCGCCAGCAAAAGGTCGTGGGGCGCGTAGCAACCTGTGTAAATTTCAAACACAACGACTATCACAACGAGCAGGTGGGATTCTTCGGTTTCTTTGATACCCCTGATGAGTATGATATCGCACAGAAGCTTCTCAAGGTCGCCATGATAACCCTCAAGAGAGAGGGGATGGAAAAGATGCGCGGCCCGATGAATTTCTCCACCAACCACGAGTGCGGCTTTCTTGTCGAAGGGTTTGACCGGCCGCCCGTCGTGATGATGACGTACAACCATCCGCATCAGGTACAGTTGGCGGAGAAATTCGGGCTGAAGAAGGTCATGGATCTGGTTGCTTACCGTATCACCAAAGAGGATGGTATCTCCGAGCGGATTCAAAAGGTCGTCCAGAAAATGCAAGCCCGTTCCGGGATAACCCTTCGCCAAATCAAGATGTCCGATTTCGATGGCGAACTTGGACGGATCCGGCAGATTTACAATACCGCCTGGGCGTCCAACTGGGGTTTTGTCCCGATGGATGACGCGGAGTTTGAGCACATGGCGAAAAACCTCAAGCAGATCATCGATCCGGATATCGTGTTGCTCGCCGAGCATGACGGCAAGCCGGTGGCGTTTTCGCTGGCGTTGCCGGATATCAATAAGGTTCTGATTCGTCTTGACGGCACACTATTCCCATTTGGAATCGTCAAGCTCCTCTGGCACACAAGAATCAGAAACAAGATTGACAGTGTCAGGCTGGTTACTTTTGGTGTAATACCGGAGTATCAGAAGCGGGCGATAGATTCAATGCTGTATATCGAAACATTCAAACGGGGAGTGGAAAAAGGCTATCATGAGGCAGAACTCTCCTGGATTCTTGAGACCAACGAACTGATGTGCCGCGCCTCCGAGGAGATGGGAGCCAAACTGTACAAGAAATATCGCATTGTCGAAATGCCTCTATAGGCCTCAGTGGAAGGAGCAAAAGACAATTGTCTGTTGGTTCGAAGCCGCACATCCGGCAGTTCGGTATTTGTGTGAATACCGGTCGGTAGGAACCGCACACGGGAATCACTATGAAACCAGCAACCGGCAAACACCTGCTTCTAGTCCTGTTGGTGCTGTGTCTTACCTGCACCAGCCGTTATCGACTTAATCTCTACCTCGTTGTTGATGGTGTCGACAAGAAGGTCAAGGTAGAAACGACGGAGTACGTGCAGGGGGCCACGATTGCTGACCCCTTTGCTGAGGACAAACTGACGGCTGGAGATGGTAATTGCATTATCCTCAGTCTTGGCAGGCGGGGAGAGAAACAGGAGGTCGGTTCATATAGCTTTATGGGCTATGATGAGTACCTCAGGTGCCTGCTGTATCTGCAGCTTCCACTGAAACCTGAAGCGGACACAATCAATCTCCAGCGCAACTCCTTTGTGCAATTCATGGGCCGTTACGATGTCCCTGCTGAGGAGAAAATCTTCCTTCCGGAATCAGGGACGCTGGTGGTTGATTCGCTGGTGGATAAACGGCTCTACGGAACGGTAGATGGTGCCTACACCAATAAGCAGGGGCAAGAGGTTGGTTTCACCGGCCGCTTCAAGGTAAAGATCGCAAGGTAGCTCTGCCGAGGTCGTCCTATAAGTCATGCTGAGCCTGTCGAAGCATGACTTTGACTGAACACGAACTTTTCGAAGTCCGTAAGCGACCACACTTTGTAGAACGTCACCCTTCGACCCTTCGGCATTGCTCAGGGCAGGCGAGTTCACCTATGACACATGTGGCATATCGACGAATTGAGATTCTGAGACGGCCTCCAAGGGGTGAGCCACTTGACCTCAATTTCCCTTCTTGAACGCCTCCATGAACCTGGCCAGTTTCTCCATGCCCTCGATTGTGACGGCGTTATACATGGAGGCGCGGACACCACCGACCGAGCGGTGGCCTTTCAGCCCGCCCATACCGGCCGCTTTCGCCTCGGTGATGAACTTCTTCTCCAGATCCTCGCTGGGGAGGCGGAAAGTGATATTCATCCAGCTACGGCTGTCGGGCTCGACTGTACCCCGGTAGTAATCAGGATAGAGATCGAGTAGTTGATATATCCGCTCTTTCTTCTTGAAATTGACCTTCTCAACTGCAGCCAGTCCGCCCTGATCTTTGATCCATTGCAGGACAAGCCTGACGATGTAAACCCCAAACGCGGGTGGTGTGTTGAACAGCGAATCCTTTTCAGCGTGTGTGCGGTAGTCGAGCATTGTCGGATTGCCGTCTTTACAGCGTTCGAGCAGGTCATCACGGATAATTACGACGGTCACGCCGGCCGGGCCGAGGTTCTTCTGGGCGCCTGCATAGATGAGCGAGAACTTGCCGAAATCAAGCTGACGTGAGCAGACGTCAGAAGACATATCGCAGAAAAGCGGCACGTCACCCGCGTCCGGCCAATCATGCCACTGCGTTCCATAGATTGTGTTGTTGGAAGTCAGATGCAGATAGGCGGCATCCGCGGGGATGTCCAGTTCCGAGGGCTTAGGGATGTGCCGGTAGCTGTCCTCTTTCGAGGAGGCAGCCAGGTGCATCATGCCGATAGTCTTAGCTTCCTTGATCGCCTTTGAGGACCATGAGCCGGTATCGACATAGGCTCCGGCCTTCCCGTCACCCAGGAAGTTGAACGGGATCATGGCAAACTGGGTGGAGGCACCGCCTCCGAGGAAGAGCACCTTGTAGTTGTCACTCAGCACCATGAGTTCGCGTACCAGCGCCATAGCGCCGTTGTTGATCTCGTCGTACTCAGGGGAGCGGTGTGACATCTCGATCAGCGACATGCCGGTGCTGCGGTAGTCCAGGAACTCGCTCCGGACTGTCCTGAGGACCTCCAGCGGCAACGCGGCCGGTCCCGGATTGAAATTGACAATTCTGTCAGCCATTGTATTGCCTCGTGTCGTCTGTTTACGTTATATCAAGTAACTGCTATTTCTGCCTGACAAACTCTCCGATGATACCATCGATCATGGTTCCGATCCGAAGCATGTTCTCCTTTGTGGATGCACCGATATGTGGGGCGAAGAGACAGTTCGGGGCGTCAAACAGAGGACAGTCATCCGGTGGTGGATCGGAGTACCAGACATCGGTGGCAAAACCTGCGAGCTTACCGCTTTTGAGCGCCTCGGTCACATCTTCGCCAATCACACACTTGCCGCGCCCGGCGTTGATGAGATAGGCGCCATCCTTGAATAGCGAGAGCGTCTTCTTGTTGATCATCCCCTTGGTTTCGGGAAGCAGCGGCATGTTAAGGGAGACATAATCGGCTTCGTTGAGGACCTCGGTGAGACTTGTTCTGATCTCGGCAAAATCGGAGAAGTATACATAGGGATCATAGCTGAGAACCTTCATGCCGAAGGCCCGGGCACGAACCGCCAGCGCCGTGCCTATCCGGCCCATACCGAGGATTGCCAGCGTCTTGCCCATCAACTCCGTACGGGTAAGCTCTTTCTTGAGCCATTTCCTTTCGTGCATGGTGCTGTCAGCTCGGCATATGTGATTCGGCAGTGCTATCATCATCGCAAACGTGAGTTCTGCCACAGCGATGGTTGAGGCGTCGGCAGTGTTGTAGACCTTGATTCCCTTCTCCTTCGCGAAGGCCTGATCGACATTGTCAAGTCCGACCCCGCCTCGAATGACCAGTTTCAGGTTTGGGGCAGCATCAATATAATCCTTTGTGACTTTTGTCTTGCTTCGGATCAGCACGACATCTGCGTCCGCCTGGCGATTCTTGTCGTCTGTCACTTCGCCGTATTTTTCCAGCAATCCCGGAAGGCTTGGGTCGAAGGCATCTGAAATGAGTATCAGCATAGTATTTGCTCCCCGTTAGTTCACTCGGTTAGAAGATTAACGACCATGCCGCTGCGGAGCTTCGGCTCAAACCAGGTTGATTTGGGCGGCATGACTTCACCTGCGTCAGCCACTGCAAGCAGTTGATCTATTGAAGTTGGATGAAGCGAAAATGCGATCTTGTATTCGCTGGAATCAACTCTCCTGACAAGCTCGTTCGTCCCCCGAATCCCGCCGACAAAGTCGATTCGTTTGTCGGTTCTGGGATCGGTGATGCCGAGGATCGGCCCCAGCAGGTTGTCAGCGAGGATGGCGGTATCGATGGAGCGGGTGGGATGGGAAACATCGAAGCTTCCCGCTCGGGTTGTGAGCCGATACCATCGGCGTTCGCAGTAGACACCGAACTGATGCGGCTCGGTGGGAGCTGGGTTCTCCTTGCAGGGAGAGACAGTGAATTTCTCCTGAAGCCGCTTGAGCACCTCATCGCAGGTCAGGTCGTTAAGGTCCCTGACTACCCGATTGTAGGGAAGGATGTTCAGTTCTCTGTCAGCGAACAGGACGTTGAGGAAGAAGTTGTAGATTTCCTCGCCGGTGTGATTAGGGTTTTTCTCCGAAAAACGGCGGCAGACCTCTGCGGCAGCCTGAGTTCGATGGTGTCCGTCCGCAATATACAGAACGTCAAGCCTGTTAAACGCCGCAATGATCTCCTGTACGGTTTCGATTTCGTCAACCATCCATAGCTCGTGGCGGACTTTGTCCTGGCTCTCGAATGCGGTGGTTGGCGGTGTGGATGTGATTTTCTTGAATATGGCGTCGATTGCATCATCAAACCGGAAGGTTGAGAAAACCGGTCCGACCTGCGCCTCGAGGAAAGTGATATGATTAGCCCTATCATGCACTTTTTCCGGGCGAGTGTGCTCATGCTTCTTGATCCTGCCGGCATTGTATTCGGCAACGGAACTCAACGCCACCAGGCCGGTCTGGCTTCTGGCACTCAAAGTGAGCCTGTAGAGATAGAAAGAGGGTTTGGGGTCCCGAATCATGATACTCTCGTTCACAAGTCGCGCAAGGTTCTCCTTGCCCTGCCGATACACTTTTTCACTGTATGGGTCGGTGCCATCCTCGAATTCGAGTTCCGCTTTATTGACACGAAGGAAAGAGTTGGGATTTGATTTTGCCATCTCCCTTGCTTCCTCGGTGGTCAAGACATCATAGGGGGGGGAAGCGACCTCGCAGGCAATATCAGGTTGGGGACGGAGTCCTCGGAAAGGGCGCACAACAGACACATGAACTCCTCTCTATTAGCCACAAATTGTGAATCGTTTCACATTAGACCAATTATAGCACACCGGCAGGGAAATTCAACAGAAATCGTACAACAGAAAAGGAGGTCGGCGGTACCGCCGACCTCCTGGTATTCGATCTCAATGACCGGGCAGTCTATTTCATATGTTTGGAGACAAGCTTGGTCATCTCAAACATTGAGACCTTCCGTTTGCCACCGAAAACCACCTTCAGTTTCTCGTCAGCATTGATCATCCGGCGGTTCACATTATCCTGCAGTTTGTTTTTCTTGATGTATGCCCAGATCTTCTTGGTTACCTCGGTACGAGGGATCGGCTTGTCTCCGACGACCGCACCTAAAGCATCCGAGAGCATCATCGGCCGCATGAAAGCAGCGCTTGGTTTGCGCTTGGTCGCCTTTCTGGTTGTTTTCCTCTTGGGGGCTGCTTTGCGCACAGTTTTTCTTCTGGTAGTTGCTTTCTTGGCAACCTTTCTCTTGGGAGCAGCTTTCTTTCTGGTGGTTGTTTTCCGTGCGACTTTTCTTGTTGTCGTCCTCTTTCTGGTAGTGGTCTTCTTGGCGACCTTTCTCTTGGCGGTCGTTTTCTTCCTTGTAGTTGTCTTCTTTCTGGTGGCTACCCGCTTTCTGGCTGCTGGTTTTTTCCTGGCAACCGTACTCTTTCTTGCGACTGTCCTCTTCTTCGCAGTCGTCTTCTTCCTGGCTACTGCCATGTTGTTACTCCTTTGGCATTGCGGTTTGGTTTACATCGAACTCTCATATTTTTCTATGGCTCCGGATGAAAAGACAAATACTATGGTGCGACGAAAACACTTCATCCAAGACAAACATAATTCACATGTTGAATCTTTGGCAAGAAAAATATTTGCATTTTGGAAAAAAAACGTGGTTTTCCCCGACGAAACAACAGTGAACATTGAAGTGATTATGCACGGATCAACTCGATCACGGGTGCTTCGGGAGGACACCCCAGACGGAACGGGAACCAATGACCGACGCCACAGGACGTGTACAGGTGAGAGCCACGCGATTGGTAATGTCCCCAGAGATACTTCCCGGGCAGACAGTTTTCCAGGAGGGAACGTCCGAATAGACCGACCTGTCCTCCATGCGTATGGCCCGCAAGTGTGAGATGCACGCCTCGAGCTGCGGCGTCGTTAAACACATCAGGCCGGTGGCTCAGCAGGAGTACAAAATCCTCACTTATACACGACGCCAGCGTGGCATCAAGGCACTGTGGAAAGAATTCGGTGGTGACCCCCCTGAGAAAGCGTGGGTCGTCGATCCCACACACAAAAAGCGACTCGCTGCCTCGTGCAATTCGAACTCCATCATTGATCAGAAGAGTAACCGATGAGCGGTCAAAGACATGTCGCACCTGATTGAGACCCCTGAAATACTCGTGATTGCCAACAGAGGCAAAGCATCCCAGTGGAGCGCCAAGCTGGTTTACCAGAGAGAGCGTATCAGGAAGCTGGAGGAGATCATCGGCAATGTCTCCGGTTATGAGTACGAGGTCTGGTTGAAACTGCCGCGCATCCTCCAGTACCGTCACGACGTTGTCAAGAGTGACGTAATGACTCAGGTGGAGGTCGGACAGATGCAGAACCCTCAGGCCGGACAGACTGTCAGGCAGATTCTCAATTGCTATCCGTTTCCGAAAGACATTTACAGGGGCAAATGAACCTCCCACTCCAGCACCACCCATAGTAACCGCGGCCAGCGGTATTCCGGCTGCCGTTACTTTGAGAAACGTCCTTCGCCCCGGGTCTGCCGGACGTCTGTCAACGAGCACGCGCCGCTTTCGCAGCCAGTGATCCAGAAGGCGGTCAAGTGCATGGATAACTCCCGACACCGGCAGCGAGAGCATCAGACAGATTTCGAGAATGAGTGCCAGGGCCGCCATCAGCGCCGAAGGTACAACAAGCCACTTGAGACTGTAATATTCAGCGAGAGCAAACAGGAGAAAACCACCAACCCCCACCAGCGGCAGTGACCATGAGAGACGACGGACAAGCTTCTTTTTCCACCAGACCTTGTTCAGCAGGCGCAGCAAAAGCACCTGCATAAGGCCCAGGAAAAGGATGACAGCGCTGATGAACAGTATGAAAAAGAATATGCGCACCTGTCACCGACTCCTATTCACCGGATGGTCCAGTATGTGTTCTTCATATGCCCTGACATGCGGGTAGTCATCATGAATGACATGGTCGTCCTGTATTGACTTCGGTCGGGATCAATTCTTCCTCTTGTACCAACTGGAGCTGACCGGGATTGGAAAAATGCTGCTGTTTCATCACATGGCAGGAGAAGAGGACTCAAAACTATTTACGCCAGACTGACGGGCGGAATACTATTAGCACTGTGAAGATCTCGAGGCGCCCAAGCAGCATCGACAACACCAGAATCCATTTGGCAGGCAGGGGGATCCAGCCGTAGTTCTCAACCGCACCGATTCCGGCCAGGCCCGGACCGATATTCCCCATAGTGGCAATGGAACAGGCGACAGCGGTGGTCAGGTCGGGAACAAAAAAGGTCATCAGAAACGCCACAAGGATAAACAGGCCGACGAACAGAATGAAGAAAGCGACAACATTTACCACACGGTCATCATCCATCACCTGGTTATCGATCTTGATTGGCGCCACAAGTCGCGGCTGGGTCATCTTGCGCAGGACATTCCAGGCTACCTTGAAAACCACTATAATGCGAATCATTTTCATCTCGCCGCCGGTCGAACCGGCGCAGCCGCCAAAGAACATCAGGAACACGAGAAGAAAACGAATGACATCGGGCCAGAGATCGAAGTCTGCAGTCGTGAAGCCGGTTGTGGTGACTATTGCCACCACCTGGAACGAGGCTTCCCGGAAGCTTGAGTAGAGGCCTTCAGTGGTTTCCGCCTGTTTGCCGTAGTGGGCGTCAAATTCGTGGGATGTCATCGGATCATGGCGGTAGCGTTCTGCGGCTATCTCGCTCGGAGCCGGGCCGCTAAAGTAGAGCACAGCGGTCACCAGAAATACCGATATCAGAATCACACCGTTGTAAAAGACAAACTCGCGATTTCTGTACATCGTTTGCAGGTCCCCGCGCAGAGCACGGAAATGCAGCAGGAAATTCACGCCAGCCAGGTACATGAACAGGATTACCACCCAGTGAATGAAATCCGAGTTGAAGGAGGCGATCGAGGCGTTCTTTGTTGAAAAGCCGCCGGTTGCCATGGTGGCAAACGAATGGCAGACTGCATCAAAGAGATCCATGCCACCGATCAGAAGCAAAAAGCTCTCGGCGACTGTGAAAAGCACGTAAACGCCCCAGAGGATGGAGACAGTCTGAGCAAGACGCGGCCTGAGTTTGTTTGTAGTTGGACCGGGAACCTCACCGCGAAACATCTGGTAACCCGTGACGCCCATGGAAGGGAAGACAACTATCGCCAGGGTAATTATCCCCATCCCCCCCAGCCAGTGAGAGAGCGCCCGCAAGAACAGCAGTGAGCGTGGGACAGATTCAATGTCGGTCAGTACCGTCGCGCCAGTGGTCGTAAAACCAGACATGATCTCAAAAAAAGCGTCAGTGAAACTTGGAAGAAGCTCTTCAAAACCTCCTCCGCGTTGGGCCAGGAAATAGAAACACAGCGGCAGACAACTCCAGAAGGTCAGCCAGACCCATCCGATAGCCACAATCGCATACCCCTCTTTGACACCCTGAAGCTCCCGGCCACCACGAAAGAGGATGACCATCAGCGTACCGAGCAAGAGCGAAAGCAGCACAGCGAGCACGAAGCCAAGTACTTCCGGTACTGCCAGGATTTCAATCGCGGTGCGATCCCGACAGTCGTACCAGGCAATTCCGAGCGGCACCAGCAGTATGCCCCCCAGTATTTGCATGAGCTTGCCTATGGCGTAGCCAACGGCGGTCTTGTGCATTGATTTATCTCCGGTGCAGCAACCCGTGTGGTTTGAAGAGTTTGGACATAGCCGGGAGGTCTTTGCTGCGGGCAATCACAATTATATGATCCTCGGCTTCGACAACTGTCTCGCCATGGGGGAGAATCATCCTGTTGTCGCGGACAATAACACCGATGATGGATCTCGTTTTGAGCTTTTTGGCTATCGTTTTGATTTTCAATCCGGCAATTTCGCTCTGAGGGTCAACGATGTAGCGGACTGCTTCAATATCGATGTCGGAGAGTTCGACCACAGCCCCGATCTGACCTCGGGAAATGATCTCAAGGATCTCGCGCGCGGCAGTGAGGCGCGGATTGATAACATGGTCAATACCTATTGAGTTGAACAGTTTGAGGTGGCGTTCCTCGGTGGATGTGGCGATCACTTCGTGGGCTCCCTCCGCCTTGGCCAGCAGGGCAGAGAGGATGTTGTAGTCCGCCTCCTTGGAAACGGAAATAAAGAAAGAAGCGCTCTCTACATTCAGTTCTCTCAGCAGGTCGACATCCGTACAATCCCCGTGGATGACTTCAATGTTGTCATACATTCCGGCTACCGCCCTGGCCTGATCGAGATTGGGGTCAACAAGTGTAACCTTGTGCTCGGTTCCCTGCAGCGCCTGAGCCATCTCCATGATGGCATACGAGTCACCTGTAACTATAATCTTGCGGGCCTTCTTTTTCCCCTGCCCGACCAGCCTGAGAAAGCTGTCCAGCGATTCCCGGGGAAACAGGGCATACACAATATCGCCGGGTTCTATCCGAGTGTTGCCATCAGGAATCATGCCGGCACCTCCGCGGTCGATTGCCGGGAACAGAATGACCGAGGGCTTGATCTCTTCACCCACCTGGCGTGTAGTTTTGCCCGCCAGTTCCATGTTCTCCCTGACACGGTAACCGCGCAGCAGTATCCGTCCGTCCTCAAAATTGGCCGATCCCACCGCGTGCGGCGTTTCTATGTACTGCAGGACGTTATCAACCATCACCTTCTCGGGATGGATGACCGCCGTAACCCCGAGTCTGGACAGGTCAAAATGAGGATTCTCGAGCGCGTATTCACGAGCCCGCAGGCGGGCGATCCGTTGCTGAACACCGAACTGAGCGGCAATGGCGCAGACAACCATATTCACCTCGTCGTTCGGCGTTACGGCAAGTACCATGTCAGCCTCGGCAATACCGGCTTCCTTCAGGAGTTCGGGTGACGAACCGGAGCCGGTCAGAATCTGCAAGTCATGCTTCTCCGAAAGCAACGCACTGAGGTTGCGGTCGGCATCAATTATTGCCAGTTCATGCTTATCCCGGAGCAACTGCTCCGCGAGCGCTGATCCGACTACACCGGCACCTACGATTATGATCCGCATAGCTGTTCCACCATCACCGAGCTAACATCAAACCGGTCAGCAATACCATTTATTGGTCAAACTGTCAAACAAATAATAAGGTAATCCGACCCAGTGCAATGTATTTGTTCCAGGCTTTTCCATGCAGACAGGCCAATAGGAAAGAAGCCGGCGGATATGCCGGCTTCCCATAATAGCCTGTCCATCGACAGCGTCAGATGCCGTATATCTCTCCGTACTTCTTGTTCATGTACTCCATCAACGGCTTGTGTGACAGTGCCTGTCCGGTAACCTTCTCACACAATTTGTTGGCGCGATAACGCTGGCCCTGACGATGGATATTCTTACGCAGCCAGTCGAGCAGTCCTCCGTAGTTGCCGAGTTCGAACTGCTGCATGAGATCGGGTATATCTTTTCTGGCTTTGGCAAAGAACTGTGCGGAGTAGAGATTGCCAAGAGTATAGGTGGGGAAATAGCCGAGGTATCCAATGGACCAGTGGACGTCCTGAAGACAGCCGTTGGCGTCATTGTCCACCTCGATATCAAAGTACTTCTTGAATCGGCTGTTCCATTCTCCGGGCATATCAGCCGGTTTCAGGTCACCGCTTATCAGTGCCCGCTCCAGTTCGAAACGCAGAAGGATATGCAGGTTGTAGGTCGCCTCATCTGCCTCGACACGGATATAAGAAGGTGTAACATAGTTTATAGCGCCATAGAAATCATCCAGCGTGACGCCCTCCAGCGACTCGCGGAATATCCGTTTTGCCTGTGGCAGGAAATAAACCCAGAATTCCTTGGAGCGGCCGACCTGGTTTTCCCACATACGCGACTGTGATTCATGAATGCCCAGCGAAACCGACTCACCCATCGGCATCCCAAAATGCTCTTTCTTCTCGAGGCCCATCTCGTAGAGTGCGTGGCCCACCTCGTGCATGGTGCCGAAAAGCGCATCATTGAGACGCCGCGGGTTGTACCGGGTGGTGATGCGGGTATCGCCGGGGCCGAAACATGAAGTGAACGGGTGGGTGGTGACATCCAGCCGCCCTGCGTTGAAATCAAACCCGATCGCACCGGCTACCATTTCGTTGAACAGTTTTTGCCGTTCAATATCATACACCCGCTCAACGATAGAGGCATCCGGTTTCCTGGGTGCGTCTTTAATGCGGGCGACAAGGCTTACCAACTCGCCGCGGAGTTTTGCGAAGACCTCGGCGATGTCATCGGTAGTGACGCCCGGCTCGTAGTCATCCAGCAGGGCGTTGTACGGCTCTCCCTCGTAGCCGTAAGCCTCAGCTTTCTTCCGGATCAGATTGACAACCTTTTCCAGCCAGGGCTGGAACACTTTGAAATCAGACTTCTGTCGTGCGGTGGCCCATTCAGCCTCGGCCAGCGAGGTTGTGCGTGTCAGTTCCTCGACCAGTTCTTTGGGCAGCTTGGTGTCCTTGTCGTAGCGATACCGAGTCTCGCGGATATTCACCGCTTCCACCGATTCGGGGTCTTTGGTCAACCCGGAGCCCTCGACCGTTGACAGCAACTCGCCGACTCGCGGATCGGTGAATTTCTCATGCGACTGCCCTGCCAGGTAGCCACGTTGCTCGGAGCGAAGTTCGGTCCCGCCACGCGGCATGTAGGTCCGCTCTTCCCAGCCAAGCACTGCCTGACAGGACTGAATCAGGAAGACTTCTTTGAGACGTTTTTCAAGTTCCTTGTAAGCTTCTTGAGGGGACATTTTCTGACTCCTTGATCTGTTAACAGATTTGCTCGCTAATTTTCAACCACTATCGAACCGCCAAGATAGGTAAGAACTTCTGGAAAAGCAACAGGGGGAGCCAGCTGCGAATGGGCCACCCGCAAGTTCGGCGCAGTGCGGATTGTCAACTGGGAGAGGCAGAGACTCTAGAAAGAGGAAGGCCTCTACCCCGTGAGACGCGGTGGCTAGTCGATTTCCGGAAAAGTGATTGCCTAGAGCTTCAATACGCCATATATTAATAAATGAGGATATTGTTGTTGACGATCTGTTAAGAACTCAAGAATTTAGCCCGAAATACAAGAAAAACCGTTTCGCAGCAAAGTATTCCTGGAGGGCATGAGAAATGGGTGAACCGGATCGTGTGTTGGCGCTGGCCACAGAGGCGATGCGCGGTGGAAACCTTGCAGACAAGGTGATATTCACGTTAGCTAAAGCAGCTGGAAATCTGAAGTTAGAGAAACAAGATCACGAAGTGCTACGTCAGGCAGTTCAGTTCCTGAAAGAAGTAAAAAGTGGCTATGATTGGATCGATGAACCTACGATAAGCCCAGAGTCTAAGACATATGCCTTTTCTTTTAAGACCGCTGCAAGCTCGTGGTGGCAGATGGTATCTTCCCCCCTACAATTCGTGGAAGATATTAATGTTATGATCAAGACCACTGAAGACCTGAGCGAAGATAAGCCTCCAAACAGGGACTCATTAAGAAAAACCCGATTGTTCTTTGATCGTGTTTTTCGACACTCGATCGACCGGTTTAGCACCCTGACCGCCAGACCAGAGGTTCCAGAGTTGCGTGATGCCGAGTATTGATGCTCTTAGAGAACTGAAAACCTGCTCGGCTAGAAATCGATGCCAGGCCCATATTAAGTACCTCCGCGGACTTTCCGCCCGCACCCAGACCTCTCCGGCGATTCAGCATGTGATCAAGACATTGCAGTTCGCCCTCAAAAAGCTCGACAGTAATCTAGCCGCTCTTGAGAGCGACCCTGTGCCCCCTTTTCTCGATGAAGACCAGATAGAAGCGACCATTCAATTTAAGAGTGGATTGCTCATTCGTATCAACGCAATAATCGGGCTCATCGATGTTGCTGATATAAGCGGGGTGCCAGGTGAGTTGGTCGCCCCGCTCAGGATAGAAATACGCAGACAGTTCCCAGACGGCGAATTGATAATAGTGCCCGCAGCGGAGTTGAACTACTCAATCGTCGAAATAACAGTTTACTTGAAACGTCTGTTAGCAGATCTGACGTGCGAGATACCGACGGACTTACCCCCAAAGATATTTAGAGTGGCAATACCGAAGGTAGAGTTCGATCAGGCCCTACTTCACTGTATACTGGCGCATGAGATCGGTCATCCTCTTTTCCGGGAGTTGGAAATTGAGCAGAAAGTATCTCCGATTAGCGTCGGGGAGAGAAGGATCAATGATCTCTACGAGCAGTTGAAAGCGACCGTCGAGAAAGCCAAGCCAGATGGTACTCAGAGAGAGCTGCCCTTTGGCGAAGTAATGTTCAAAGCTTTCGTAACAGAAAATGTGAACAGAATAATACCAACTTGGGTGGAAGAGATCGGCTCCGATATGTTTGGCTTTATGACTTTTGGGCCCGCGTACGTACTCGCATTCATATACTTCTGCTCATCGGTTTTTCGGCTCAATTCTGCCTCGGAAAGCCATCCCCCCCCGCGATTTCGCATAAAGACGCTGTTGGACCGCATGGAGGTGGAATTCCCGCCGGAGGGACTTGGCTGCAAGACTCGCGAGTTCTTGAACACCTGGCGTGAGATAGCAAGACGCGAGCCGATTAACCTCAATCCCTTGCAGCAAATAGCTCTTGATACCATTCAGGAACAGGGAGTGGTTGACAGACTATATAATGCGATCCAACAGAGCCTTCCTGACGACAAGCGATATTCTAAAGCCCGATATGCTGAGGAAGTCGGGCCATTGACAGAGCTGATTGATGCGATGATTCCCCCAGCAGAAATCCTTTCAGACAAAGGATACAAGCCGACCACTATACCTGGCATACTCAATGCTGGATGGGAATGCTTTCTTGCAGGTTTGGATAAGTTCAGAGAGTGTCTCCCAGAGGGAGAGTGCAACACAGTCTTCGAACTCAACCACAAATTCAATGAGTTCTTAATAAAAAGCATGGAACTGAACCAGATCAGGCGATCTTGGGACAGTGCGAGAAATGATGTTATCAGCGGAAAGAATTAGGCAGCTAATCCACGATCCGGAGCCAAAGCCTAAGGACAGAATCTCAATTACCCCTATCCTGGATTGGGATAGGCAGGCCAAGTCCGGTAATTGCTCGATCGATGTGAGGCTCGGCCAGAAATTCCGTGTACCCAGAAGAGCCGAACTCGAGAAGTTGGATCACGTATCCCCGGAACACGAGGACAAGATAGGACTGTACAAGGACGACCACTATGTGCCTATCGGGGACAGGTTTGTGTCACATCCGCGGCAGTTTGTGCTTGGGGAGACTCTGGAATGGGTTCACCTTCCGAGAGGATTTGCGGCCTATGTAATAGGCCGATCCTCGTGGGGAAGAGACGGTCTCGTTATTGCGACGGCAACCGGAGTCCATGCTGGTTACTCGGGAATACTAACTTTGGAGATTACCAACCTCGGAGAAATACCGATTTTCCTTTGGCCTGGGTTAACCATCGCTCAACTCTTTATCCACAGGGTGGAACACGGCGGGGCAGAATGCAATTTCCATCGTTCAACGTATTCTGGTTCCACTTTTCCAGCAAGCGGGAGTGCCGCCGGTCCCGACAAGGAGATCATTAGAGAACTGCGGGCAACGCTCGGCCTTAAGGAGTAAGCGGCAGATTCCGACCAACACTGTATTTCCAACTCTCGCGTTTGTACCAAGCACCGTGACCTATAAGAAACATAACCCTCCTATATTCCGGGAGGTTTTTATTTCCAACTGTCGAAGAATCGTAGATATTCAGCCTGTAACCAAAAGGATAAACGATGAAAATATTGATTGTACTCGTGGGGGCTGTAATGATGCTCACCTCAAGCGATGCCAATTCTCAGAACAATTATCAAATCCAAGCAGTACCGTTTACAGATGTAAGCGTTGATGATGATTTCTGGTTGCCGCGAATGGAAACAAACCGCGAGGTGACCATCCCTTATGATTTCAAGAAGTGTGAAGAAACGGGCCGTATTGATAACTTTGCCAAGGCCGGCGGCTTGATGAAAGGGAAATTTATCGGAATCCGTTACAATGATTCGGATGTCATGAAGGTTATCGAAGGCGCTTCGTATTCGTTGAGCCTTCATCCCGATGCGGAGCTTGAAAAATACTTGGACGAGTTGATCGCCAAGATCGCCGCCGCCCAGGAAGATGATGGTTATCTATATACCACACGGACGATTGATCCCGAGAATCCGGCGAAGTCAGCAGGCGATACACGCTGGTCATACATTATTCACAGTCATGAGCTTTACAACGTGGGACACATGTACGAAGCGGCAGTGGCACACTATCAAGCGACAGGCAAGCGTTCACTATTGGATGTGGCGATTAAGAATGCCGATCTTATTGACAGTATTTTCGGTCCCGACAAGAGACATGATCCTCCGGGTCACCAGGAAATAGAAATCGGCCTCGCAAAACTCTACAAAGTAACCGGAAATGAAAGATACTTGAAGCTGGCGAAATTCTTTCTCGATCAGCGTGGCAGGTATATCGGTCGCGAGCCGTATTTAGCCTATGGCAATGCGGAATATACTCAGGATCACAAGCCAGTGATCGAGCAGGACGAAGCCGTGGGGCATGCCGTTCGGGCAGGTTACCTGTACTCAGGCATGGCGGACGTTGCGGCGCTGACCGGTGACGCTGATTATATAACGGCAATCGATCGAATCTGGGAAAATGTCGTATCGAAAAAACTGTACATTACCGGCGGTATCGGCGCTCGCCACAGGGGAGAAGGCTTTGGCGATGATTACGAATTGTCGAATAGAATGGCCTATAATGAAACCTGCGCCGCTATTGCCAAAATGATGTGGAATCATCGCCTGTTCCTGCTTCATGGCGACGCGAAATATATCGATGTTCTGGAAAGAACGCTTTATAACGGGTTCCTTTCCTGCGTATCCATGAACGGAAATGAATTCTTCTATTCCAATCCCCTGGAATCGGTCGGGAATCACAAACGCAGCCCCTGGTTTAGTTGCGCGTGCTGTCCCGTAAATGTCGTCCGCTTTTTGCCGTCACTTCCAGGTTATGTTTATTGCCTCCGAGATGATATCGTGTTCGTCAACCTTTTCATCAAGGGGAATGCCTCGATCAGGATAAAAGGCAATACCGTGCAACTTGAGCAGGTGTCGCGATATCCCTGGGACGGCAGCGTGAAAATAACTGTCAGCCCGGAACGTTCGATGGAATTTGCCGTTCATGTGCGAATTCCCGGCTGGGCGCAGGGACAGCCAGTACCCGGCGATCTGTATTCGTACATGAATAAAAACGATGATAATGTTGCACTAAGGGTTAACGGTGAGCCTGCGGATCTCGACATGGATCAGGGTTTCGCCCGAATCCGCCGCACCTGGGAAAAAGGTGATGTAATCGAATTAGACCTGCCTATGCCGATCAGGAAAGTATTGTGCAATGAAAATGTGGAGGATAACAGGGGGAAATACGCGCTGGAACGCGGGCCAGTCGTTTACTGTGCGGAATGGCCGGACAACAGCGGCCATGTGCTTAACCTTCAATTATCCGGAAACGCAGGGTTCAGCGCAGAATACAAACCGGATTTGCTCAACGGCGTGACTGTAATAAGCGGCAAAGCCACCGGTCTCTATCGCACGAAAGACGGCAAATCGGTGGAGGAAAGAGAGCGGGATTTCGTCGCCATTCCCTACTATTCCTGGGCGCATCGGGGGCAGGGAGAAATGACCGTCTGGCTGCCTTATGAGGAATCTATCGCAAAGCCACTGTCACCTCCTACTACGGCTTCCAAAGCTCAGGCCAGCGCTTCACATTGCTGGCAGACCGATAGTGAAACGGCGTTGAATGATGGAATCGAGCCGGCCAGCTCCAACGATCAATCGATTCCCCGTTTCACATGGTGGGATCACAAGGGTACAAAAGAATGGGTACAGTATGATTTCCAGAAAACCCTGAAGGTCTCCTCTGTCGCAGTGTACTGGTTCGATGATACCGGTGAAGGTGGATGCCGCGTGCCGGAATCGTGGAAATTACTATACAAAGTCGGTGATGAGTGGAAGGAAGTCTCCGGCGCCGACGGGTACGGAGTGGAGAAGGACAGGTACAACAGGGTCACATTTGATTCCGTTGAAACGACCGGATTACGGGTTGCCGTTCAACTTAGGCCCGAGTTTTCCGGAGGCATCCTTGAGTGGCGGATAAATTAGATTGCCGAGAGCGGAACCAAGAATATCAAATTTCGTTCGTTTTCAACGGTGGGTGGTATAGGTCTGCATAACAATAATCCGCTATATGTATATGCAATTGTGATTCGGATACAAATACACCATCCTTATTGACCAGGCCTTTCTTACGTTCTATATTCCCCCGTACCCGAACAAGGCGGCAAAACCATGGCGCACGCAGAGAACAAAGCGGCTGATGACTTGCTGGACAGGGAGTTCAAGGTCCTTGACCATGGCTTTATCCGGCTGGTCGATTACATGGGTTCCGATCAGGCCATCTCCCAGGCGGCCCGGGTAAGCTACGGCGAAGGCACCAAGAAGGTCTCCGAGGATCGTTCGCTCATTCGCTACCTGATGCGGCGCCGGCACACCTCACCGTTCGAGATGGTCGAATTCAAATTCCATGTCAAGCTGCCCATCTTTGTTGCGCGGCAGTGGATTCGGCACCGCTCGGCCAGTGTCAATGAGTACTCGGGGCGCTACTCGATCATGCGAGAGGAATTCTACCGGCCGGAGCCAAAAGAAATCCGATTCCAGTCAGACGTGAATAGGCAGGGCCGCTCCGAGCGAGAGACCCCCGATGATATGAAGGCGCGGTTCCTGAGCCATCTGGAAGCCTCCCAGCGGGGGCAGTACGAAGAATATCACAGGTTTGTCGAGGAAGGACTGGCGCGCGAACTTGCGCGGATAAATCTGCCGTTATCTCTGTACACTGAGTGGTACTGGAAAATTGATCTGCATAATCTGTTTCATTTCCTGCGGTTACGACTCGACCGGCATGCCCAGAAAGAGATTCGGGCTTATGCCGATGTCATGGCTGATATGGTTAAGATCGTGTGCCCCATCGCATACGAGGCATTCGAGGACTACATTCTGAACGCCCGCACGTTCTCTGCTTCGGAAATGACTATTCTCGGTGAGTATCTTCGGGAAATCAAGATCGACATGGACAGTCTCGTAACACGCGGACTTTCCAAACGGGAGGCCGGAGAGTTTCTGGCGAAGGTAAAACAGATCAAAGATGTCACACCGGATGACGATTGACCATCGCAATCTAAAGTTATCCACACTCACACGCAGAAACATCGAGAAATACCTCGTGCCGACGTGTTTTCACTTGACAGGCATTCAGTCGGATGTTAAATTGGTACTTGCAGAGTGAGTTGAAACCTTCAGACGCCACCTTAAGGGAGCACACCAGCAGGGAAAAGGTGGGATGATTCGGCTCTGCAAGTGACGATAAGTAGGTAATTTTTCAGGGAGGCAGCTTGGTCTGATTGTTAGCGCCTAAGTTTTCAAGTAACCTACCCATCCCAAGTTCAGCACCATAGCTGGTTGGTTTGTTATTCCCTGTTTTATTACCTTAGTCAGTTCCATGGATTGAAAGAACTGATGTATTTCAATAGCCACCAGGAAATGTGTGCGACAGATCAGACCCAGTTATATTGCCATCTTCACGACACACAGCACTTGCAATGCATACGAGTAGCCCGGGGGCGTGGGAGAACGATGATGCTGCTGGAGATCTCAGCGCCACCACACGGACGGTACTACTGAAGTAATGCTTGTTATTCGCCGTCCAGTGAGGCCCTCCAGAGGGGGGGCCTTTCTTTTTACGTATCTTCTGCGTACGCCCCCGGCCTGAGATCGACAACAGTTGCCCCCCAGCCGCCGCCACTCTCGTGCTTGAAGGAGACGACATCGGGGTGCGACGTTAGTATTTTTCGCACGATTTCACGTTGCACACCGATCCCTTTGCCATGCACGATTCTCAGTTTGAGGATATTCTTTTCCAGACAGACCCGGATATACTCGGTGAGGATCTCCCCGGTTTCCTTTGGCGAGAACATGTGCAGGTCGAGAGTGCCATCGATGGGGTACTCATGGGGGATATCGTTCTTGTCAGTCATAAACACTCCACAGGCTCGCGTAAGTTAACCTGAATGTCTCCTCCACACAAGCTATTGACTGTACCGGGCATATATGTTTTCTTGGGCGGTAAATATACCAGTCAGTGCAGGGAGTAATATGGCAGCAACTACAACGGAAGTCAGTACCCCGGTTCGTAGAGAGAGCATTATAACGCAGATGCTCGGCCTGAGTCGGCCCTTCTGGATGGTCAACATCATGGAGATGTTCGAACGGCTCGCCTACTATGGAGTACGTGTGGTTATCCCCATCTATATTGCCCAGGCTGATGAAGCTGCCGGCCTGCATTTTACCCACACCGACAAGGGCATCATATTCATGGCGTGGGCGGTGGTGCAATCTCTTACCCCGATGTTTTCAGGCGGTTTTGCCGACCGCTACGGCTACAAGAAAACCATCGCCGCTTCGGTGGCAATAAAGGTGATGGGTTATCTGATGATGGCTACCCAGCGCGAGTTCTGGCCGTTTCTTATTGGCTGCTGCGTGCTTGCATTGGGCACCGCGATATTCAAACCGGGCGTGCAGGGAACAATGTGCCAGACGCTCTCGAAGAAGAACTCCGGGGTGGGCTGGGGTACGTTCTACATGCTGGTGAATATCGGCGGTTTTTTGGGACCGCCGCTGGCACACTTCCTGGTGGGGATTTCGTGGCCAGCCGTCTTTTATGGCTGCGCTGGTATTGTATCGTTGAATTTCCTGATGCTGTTTACTTACAAGGAAGTTCCCGCAGGCGGTGAACAGCGCGGTGGTCCATTGCACATTTTCCTGATGACCTGCCGAAATTTCATGAACCTGCGCCTTGTCGTCTTCATGTTTATAATGTCCGGTTTCTGGTTGATGTTTATGCAGTTGTTTGACATGCTGCCCAACTTTATCGTCGACTGGGTGGACAGTTCCCAACTGGTGCGCTACCTGCACCTTCCGGACTGGATGCTGCAGCGCAACTCAACCCGCGGTCCCCAACTAGCCCAGGAATGGATGATCAACATCAACCCTGGTTTGATAATTCTTTCGGTTGTGTTTATATCATGGCTCGTGTCGCGGATGCGGCGTGTTCACTCGATCTTTATCGGGATTGTGATCGGTTCGCTGGGGCTTGTGGTAGCCGGATTCACTACCGGTGGATATCTCTGCATACTGGGTATTCTGGTCTTTTCTGTTGGAGAGATGCTTGCCTCACCAAAGATGAATGAGTATCTCGGCGTGATTGCCCCGGAGGGACAGAAAGGATTGTACATGGGCTATGCCAACATCCCGGTAGCCGTCGGCTGGGGGTACGGTGTCTGGCGAGGCGGAGTGGTCTATGATAAGATGGGTGACAAGGCCAACCTGGCGCTTGATTATCTGGCCAGGAACTTCAATGTGACGGATGTTACTCGCACTGATGCCATGAACAAGCTGATGGAGCTGACCAACATGGACGCAATCCAAGCCACAAACATGTTGTGGAACATCTACCGCCCTTATGAGCTCTGGTACGAGTTTGCAGCTATAGGGATTGCGGCTGCAGTCGGCATGCTCCTCTACTCAATATGGGTAAAAAAATACGAAGCTCCGGATGTGTAATATGATCATCAAGGCAACCATTGAGAATGATAGATAATGAAATGAATTGGAGCACATGATGACTACGTCCACCAAGATACCACCCGCCCCCGCCTGGGACCTTGAATCTATTTTCCCCGGTGGCTCGCAATCAGCGGAGTTCAAGGCTTTCCGTGATAAGGTAAAGAAATCACTTGATGATGCCAGGGGCAAACTGACAAACCTTCCGCCCAAGCTCGACGACTCCGGCGCGAAAGCCTGGAAAGAGTTTATCCTGCTGTTGCAGTCCCTGGTTGAGGACATTGAACTGGTCATTTCCTTTGCTCACTGCCTGACATCTCAGAATGTCGATGACACTGCGGCTCATGGCATTGAGGGAGAAGGCGATCTGTACTTCTCCGAATGGGATAAACTGAAAACAGAACTGGAAGCACTGTCGCTGAAACAATCCGATGACGACTGGGGAAGACTGGTCGCCTCGGACGAACTGAAGGGAATCAGTTTTTTCCTCGATGAAATGCGGCGGAATGCCAGGAAGAAGATGCCTGTGGAACAGGAATCCCTGGCGCTCGAACTGGCTGTCAACGGCTACCATGCCTGGAATCGACTCTATGACAAAATGGCCGGTGACCTTCGCGTCGACTTCTCTGTAAATGACAAAACCACGACGATTTCACTGGGGCAACTGGCCACCAAGATGTCAGATCCGAATCGCGATGTCCGCGCTCAGGCGTTTGAGAAACTGACAGAATCATGGCAGTCGCGTGTTGACCTGGCAGCTATGGCCTTGAATGCGCAAGCCGGATTCCGACTGGCCCTGTATAAGCGGCGCGGTTGGGAGTCTCCGCTTTATGAACCGCTTACAATAGCGAGGCTCAAGCAGGAATCAGTCGATGCGATGTGGTCAGCAATCGCACGTCAGACGGAAAAACTTGCACCGTATATAGAAACAAAGAAAAGGTTATTGGGTATCGACAAGTACCGCTGGTACGATGAAATGGCTCCGTGCGGCAGGGTCGACAGGCTGTATAGCTACGATGAAGCGTCCGAGTTTATCATTAAGAATGTGGGTGACTTTTCTCCGCACATGGCTGATTTCTGCCGGATGGCTATTGACAAACGATGGATCGAAGCTGAAGATCGTGCAGGCAAAGCGGGCGGCGGTTTTTGCACCGGTACCGGGCCACTCCGCCAGACCCGCATTTTCATGACCTATGCAAACGCGTATGAGAATCTGCTCACCCTGGCACACGAGCTCGGTCATGCCTACCACCATCACGTCCTGAATGATACACCTTTCTTCGCTACATGGTACCCGATGACCCTTGCGGAGACGGCATCCATTTTCAGCGAATTGCTCGTAACGGATGCTGCATTGCAATCGTGTGATAGTCCCCAGGAAAAGCTTATGCTGCTCGAACAGAAGCTGCAGGGGACATATACGCTGTTTTGCAACATTCAGTGCCGCTACCTGTTTGACAGAAGCTTCTACGCGGAACGCGCGAGCGGTATTGTCAGCAAGGATCGTCTGTGCGAGTTGATGGTTGAGGCACAGAAGAAAGCGTTCGGTCCGTTGCTGGACGAGTCGGGGTATCATCCCCTTTTCTGGGCATCGAAACTGCATTTCTTCATAACCAATACACCCTTCTATAACTTCCCATACACGGTCGGATTCCTTTTCGCCGGTGGCGTGTACGACCGGGCAAGGAAGGAAGGCAGTTCCTTTGCCGATAAATACCGCGCACTGCTGGCTGATACCGGCAGCATGTCAACCGAAGATGTAGCAGCAAAACATCTCGGTGTGGACCTTACGAAAGAAACGTTCTGGGAAGATGCAGTCAACCGGTCGCTTGCTGATGTCGGAACGTTTGTGGAGCTTGCCGGGAACGCCTGAGCCGGATAACATGTCGCTGGACAAAACCAGCGAACCAGTGAGAGGAACCTGATCTCCTTCGGTCCACCTGGCACAGGGGATTACGGAATTGGGTGATCTTCCCCTATAGCGCCTGCAGAAACACCAAGATCAACTCATCTGTCATATCAGAAGAAGGCAATACAGGGGACGCCGGTGCTGTGCAGGCGGTGAAACATTGTGAGAGCGTTAGCGTAGATATATGCAGAGTGATTTGGGACGGATAGATTACACAGGAGAAGGCGGAGATGTTCAAGAAAGTATCTATAGACGGCCTGGTCGAGACTAACGGCGACACGCTGGAGGAGTAGCTAACGTCTCGTATCGGTGATCAGGTTCTTTCCTTTCCTGACCGCTGGGTCACAAGACTGACCAGCACCACGGCCAGAAAAGCCAGCACAAACGCAGGGACGAGTTCATAGAGAGCTGATTTCAAAACCGGAACATTACGCCAGATAACCGTGGTAATCAATCCGGTCAGCATGCCGGCAATCGCACCCGCTTTGTTCGCTCTCTTCCAGAGCAGGCCCAGGATGACGACCGGTCCGAACCCGGCCCCGAGAGCAGCCCAGGCGTACAGGACAAACTCAAAGATCACCCGGTTCTCTGTGAGGGCGAAGATCACGGAGATCAACGCCAACAACACCAGCATCAGCCGATCCACGCGCAGGAATCGTCCCCAGTCACGCCCGGTTTCCTTCCGCCGCGTCCAGGTGAGGATGTCGCGGGAGAGTGACGAGGAGACGACAATCAACTGTGAGTCAGCCGTGGAACAGATAGCTGATACAATGGCTGCAATCACAAAGCCGGCCAGGAGCGGCGGCAGCAGTTGGCCCAGTGCCAGCGGCAGCGCCTGTTCGGGATCTGCCAGATCGCCAAAGTAGGCGCGCGAAGCCACGCCGAAGAATATAGCGCCACTGTAAACGAAAATGAACCAGACGAAGGCAATCCTGCCGGCCCGTTTGACTGCCTCGCTGTCTCTGGCGGCCATGAAACGCGAAAGCACGTGTGGCTGGCCTGGGTAGCCGAGGCCGATGCCGAGCATGCCGATTACAAATCCCAGCAGCGCAAAGCCTGTCCTGCCGCCGCTGAAAGTGAGCAGCTCCGGATTCTCAGCGGCGATAGCGGCGCTGATCGGTTCGTACCCGCCCATATGGATAAGCAGAATGATCGGCATACCAATCAGGGCTATCACCATGAATGTGGCCTGCACGATGTCTGTCCAGCAGATAGCTCGAAACCCACCGGTAATTGTATATGTCAGGATAATACCGGCTCCCGCCAGAACCCCAATCCAGTAGGGAAGCGAAAAGACAGCCTCAAACGCCTTGCCGGCGGCGTTCATCTGCGCTGCGACATAACCGAGCATGGCGGCAAAGATTATCAGCACAGCTATGCCACGAAGCGCTTTTGAGTCAGGGCCGAAGCGATGGCAGATGAACTGCGGCAGCGTCACCGCTCCGCTCTGCTGTGTGCTTTTGCGCAGGCGTTCCGCCAGCACAAACCAGTTGAACAGATAACCGGCGGCGATGCCGGGTACAATCCACATAGTGGCCCACCCGAACACGAACGCCTCACCGACCAGCCCCAGCATAACCCAGCCGGACTCGGATGACGCTGACGCGGACAGGGCTGACGCCCACGGGCCCAGTTCGCGACTGGCCAGCACAAAATCGTCAGAGGTTTTCCGTCTCAGTCGGGATGAATAAAGTCCTACGGTGATGATCCCCACGGTGTAAACGATGAACGATATCCATAAGGCCAGATTGGATTCCACGGTCAACTCCTGTTTGCCTGACTGTCGGTATGTACCAGTACAGTTTGCTGCAACATTCGCACGCCACCATTTCGAGTCAATTAAAATCCAACATGGTGCATCGAACGCAATACAACCACATCTTAGAGCCGTGCTTCACAAGCATTCTCCTATTGCCTCCGGCATTACCTGACAGGTTTGGGATAATTCACTATATTGCTTGTCAGGATGTCTGGTTTGATATCAGTGTATCGAGTTGGAAGAGGCAAATGACTCCACACGAACGAAAAAAGCATGCAGGGACGCTGGCCAGAGACTACGCCATCGGATCATACTGCTCCTCCACAGCCTGGGGTGGTCTGGAGATGAACGTTCTGCGATTCCTGGTGTGGATGAGTCAACGGGGCTGGCAGGCAGTTCTGTATGCTCATCCGCATTCCATGTTGTACCGGAACGCCCTTGAGACCCAGGTGATGGTCAGGGCGGTGAAATCGGGGACTCGACTTGGTGGTGCCCTCAGTGCGTACCGGGTAGCCGGGTACGCCGGGGAAGATAATCTCAGGTTCCTGTTAGTGCATCAGAGTCCTGATATTCTTGCGGGAGTTCTGGCCAGGCTTTTCTCCGGCAGGTTCTTCAGGCTCATCTACTCGCAGCATATGCACATCGGCGGAAACAAGAAGGACATGCTTCACTCGATGGAATACCGGCGCCTTGACGCGTGGGTTACGCCTATTCAGTGGCTCGCAGACAGGGTAGTGGAGAAAACCAACATCCCGCCGGAGAAAATACACGTCATCCCCAGGGGAATCGAACTGGAACGATTTACTCTCAACCGTCCGGACAAACGGGCAGCCCGTCAGAAATTGAATCTTCCCGAGGATATTCTCCTGGCCGGTGTTGTCGGTCGGCTTGATCCCAAGAAATGTCAGGATACGGCGATCAAGGCAGTGGCGAACGTGCGTCGGTCGGGACACCCGCTTTGCCTTTTGATTGTCGGTGATCAAACGCTCTTGGAGAACACCGGATACCCGGAGTATCTTCGGCAACTGGTCAATGAGCTTGGCCTGCAGGACGTTGTTCATTTCAGACCGCATCAGAGACAACCGGAGTATGCGTATGCGGCTCTCGACATATTCGTGCTGCCTTCCCAGTCAGAGACCTACGGTATGGTGACGATTGAAGCTCTTGCCTCCGGACTGCCTGTGATCGGCACCGATGACGGCGGGACAATTGACCTGATCGACCATGAGAAAAACGGGCTCCGGTACACCCCGCAAAACGACGATGAACTGACGGCAGCGCTTCTCAGGTATATCACACAGCCGGAATTCGCTCAACAGATGGCCACACAGGCCAAGCAGGATGCGCTGGATAAATACTCCCACACGCGCCAGTGCGAAGGGTGGGAGAGGTTGTTTGGCAGGCTTTCTGCTGGAGATACACTTAATACTTTCTGATCGGCAGGCCAGGTACTCTTTGCCTTAAGGTCGAGCTTGCAATCCTGCTTGATTCCGTTAAGGCGTCTTCCCGAGGCGAATGTGATTGACGCAAGCCAGGAATCCTTATTTTTCTATAAAAAAAGGATAATACAAATGGCAAGAGTAACTCTGCTTACAACGGCGCCAACTGAGAAGGGGCCGTCTTCCGGGAGCATATCCCTTTTCGCCGAGCGGGTAGCTGCCGGGTTTCCGTCGCCGGCGGATGATTATCTTGAGGGTCAGCTTGATCTAAACAAGTATCTCATCCGGCATCCGGCGGCCACCTTTTTCGTCCGGGTGACTGGAGATTCGATGATTGGCGCCGGGATTCATTCGGGGGACATGTTGATTGTCGATCGCGCCCTGGAGCCGGGCGATAAAAAGGTGGTCATCGCGGTGGTCAACGGAGAGCTGACAGTCAAGCGTTTGTGCAAACAAAAAGATCGACTGGTGCTGATGCCGGAAAACGACAGGTATGAACCGATTTTTATTGAAAACGAAATGGATCTCGAAATCTGGGGCGTGGTGACCAGCGTCATCCACATGTTGTAGTGACCACAGGTGTTGATGGCATTACAGGAGGAAGATATGAAACGGGTAACGCCTTGGGAAATAACTTGCCCGCCCGAGGCTCTTAACGGCTGTTTTGCTCTTGTGGACTGCAATAATTTTTATGCCTCCTGTGAACGGGTTTTCAATCCCGGGCTGCAGGGCAGGCCGGTTGTGGTTCTGTCCAACAACGACGGTTGTATTGTGGCGCGTTCCGGCGAAGCCAAGGCCCTGGGGATTGGTATGGGGAAGCCGTTTTTTCAGTGTCGCGATGTTATCGAAAAGCATAGTGTTCATGTTTTCTCTTCCAACTATGCCCTGTACGGCAGTATGTCTGAGCGGGTGATGACCACGCTGGCACGGTTTGCGCCGGAAATGGAGGTTTACTCCATCGATGAGGCGTTTCTTAATTTAAGCGGCTGTGATCGTCTTGGCGAGTATAACGATCTGACCAAATATGCCCACGCCATTCGCGCCACCGTGATGCAATGGACCGGTATTCCGGTATCGATCGGCATTGCCCGTACCAAGACACTGGCAAAAGTAGCAAACCGACTGGCAAAAAAATCAGACAGAGCAAAAGGGGTGTTCAATCTGGTTGATTCGCCATACATGGATCAGGTGCTGGAACAGGTCAATATCTTTGATGTCTGGGGAATAGGCAGGCAGAACGGAAAGAAGCTTAAAGAAAAAGGTGTGCTCAATGCAAAACAGTTACGGGATGTTGATGACAGGCTTATTCGCAAGCAGATGGGGGTGGTCGGCCTGCGCCTGGTATACGAACTACGGGGGATCTCCTGCCTTTCCCTTGAAACCTGTCCCCCACCGCGCAAAGGAATTATGTCGTCGCGTTCGTTTGGGCGAAAGATTGAGTCGCTTGAAGAATTAAAAGAGGCGGTGACGGCTTATGTTACCAACGCGGCAGCCAGGCTCAGAGAGCAAAACCTGGCGGCACAGTTGTTAACCGTTTTTTTAACCACTAATCCTTACAGCAAGGGTGACAGGCAGTACAGTAACTCAATTGTGATTCGTTTACCAGCGGCAACCAATAATACGGCCGAGTTAATTCACCACGCCATGCAGGGGGTGGAACGGATTTTCAAAAAAGGCTTCCGGTATAAAAAAGCCGGCGTGATGCTCGATGAAATCATTCCGGCCGACCAGATACAGGGAACCTTGTTTGATCATAGCGATGTCGAGCGCGACAAAAAACTGATGGAAACGGTTGACGGGCTGAATACAGTAATGGGATCAGGAACGCTCAAATACGCCGTCCAGGGTTCGACACAGCCATGGAGCGGCAGATGCAAAAACCGCAGCCCGCGTTATACCACCAGTTGGAAGGAACTGGTTGAGGTCACAGCCAATTAATTCATCCTTACATCGTGAGCGTGAGACTTTCCTGGAATGATCGATATCAGCAGCGTTAGCCGGCAGCCTCCGGATCCACCACGATCACCGCGGCACCCGTAAACCGGCCTGCACGCAGATCATCCAGAGCTTCGTTGGCCTTCTCGAGCGGATACGGATGCACCTTGGTGCGTACCGGCACTTTCGGAGCGAGAGCCAGAAACTCTTCCCCGTCCCGGCGCGTAAGGTTAGCCACTGAGCGCACCACCCGCTCTTCCCAGAGTATGGAATATGGAAAAGAAGGAATGTCTGACATGTAGATACCCGCACAGACAACCACTCCCCCCTTGCGCACCGCCCGCAGCGCGGCTGGAACGAGTTCTCCGACGGGAGCGAAAATGATGGCGGCATCCAGCGGCTCAGGGGGCGACTCATCAGAACCACCAGCCCACACAGCCCCCAAGCTCATAGCGAACTCCTGCCCCTCCTTGTCTCCTGACCGGGTGAAAGCAAATACCTCGCGGTTCTGATAGCGAGCCACCTGAATTAGGATGTGTGCGGCGGCGCCGAAGCCGTAGAATCCAAGACGCCTGCCGTCACCGGCCATGCAGAGAGCGCGGTATCCGATCAGACCAGCACAGAAAAGGGGGGCCGCCTGCAGATCAGGGTAATCCTCTGGAATAGGGAAGCAGAAGCGTTCGTCGACCACGCACATTTCGGCAAAGCCACCGTCAATCTGGTAGCCGGTATAACGCGCTTCATCGCATAGATTCTCTTTGCCTGATCGACAGTAATCACACCGGCCGCAGCTTCCACCGAGCCATGGCACCCCGACCCGGTCACCTACCGAGAACAGGGTGCTGCCTTCACATGTCCGGGCTATCGTGCCGACAATCTGGTGCCCGGGCACAAGCGGCAGCTTTGGCTCGGTAAGTTCACCATCCACGACATGCAAATCTGTTCGGCAAACACCGCACGCATGCACGTGAATCAGAACCTGTCCCTGACCGGGGGATGGCACCGGCAACTCCGCCTCACGAAGCGGACGCCGCGGGGCGTCCAGGATCATGGCACGCATTTTCTATCCTCTGTCACTTCGTTATCAAGGCAGGAGGTAGAGAGAAAAGCTCGGGCAGCAGGCATTCTATGAACTCTGCGGCTTCGTCTGTATCGGGAACCCCCTCACCTGATACACCTGGTGTCTTGTCCCGGAGACATGTTCACATAGTCTCGTGATTGGCATAAGTCCTCGTGCGCCGACTCTCTGTCCCGTGGTGGATGAGGAGAGGTCGTACCGGAAGCTCAATTCGCCGACGTGCCACATGTGTCATAGGTGAACTCGCCTGCCCTGAGCATTGCCGAAGGGTCGAAGTGTGACGTTCTGCAATGTATGGTCGCTTACGGATTTCGAAAAGTTCGTGCTCAGTCAATGCCATGCTTCGACATGCTCAGCACGACTTACGGGACAGCCTCGGGACGTCCGCCACGCACGAAACCGGCTTTCGGGGCAAGTGGTCATCTCACGAAGGTATCCGGTCGGGTCCTTTTAATCGAATTAGTGCGTATCCTTATACTCCTTCAGCACCCCGAGCACGTAGTCTATGTCACCTTCAGTATGGTCAGCACTGACCTGGAATCTTATCTCCTCATCACCCCTGGGAACGACAGGGAAGTTCAGGCCGGTGGCTAACACACCGTTATCCGTCAGATGCTGTACCAGCTCAGTTGTCTTCTGGGTATCTCTCACCATCAGCGGCACAACTGGATGAGGTCCTTCGATGGTTTCATATCCCAGTTCAATCAAACCACTCTCGAATTTCCTGGTCATTTTACCGAGATGCCCCAGGATTCTAAGGCCTTCCGGACTGTTGAGGATGTCTATGGCTTTCATGGCGGCACACGCTTCTGAGACGGTTATCGGGTTGGAATAGATATACATAGGAGCTGTCTCACGCAGATACTCGATAATGGCTGCTGATGTCACGACAAAGCCGCCGTTGATGCCGAATGCCTTGCCTAAAGTGCCTATGAGAATATCAACCTTACAGTTCGTGTACTGTTCGGTTCCCCCCCCCGCTTCCCCGATAGCACCGATACCACGAGAATCGTCGACAATAGATATCACACCCTCTTCGAACTCATGGTCATATTTGTCACAGATCTCAACCAGCTTATCCAGGGGCGCATTGTCACCTCGCATACTAAAAATACCGTCGGTAACAACGAGGGCTCTCTTTCCTTTGCCGACACACTCCTTGAGCTTGGTTTCGAAATCCGCCATGTCATTGTGTTTGTATATAGCCTTGACTGCCGGTCTTGAGAGCCTCATTGCCTGGATAATGCAGTTATGGTTCAGTTCGTCGCTGACAAAGACGGTTTCGTTTGTTGTCAGTGGCACAATCACACCCATGCTCGTCACGTACGCGGAACTGAAAAGCATCGTTGCTTCCCTGCCAAGGAATCCCGCTATTTTCTTCTCCAGTTCTACATGCGGCGCGTAGGTGCCGCTGATAAACCGGACAGAGCCCGGTCCGGCGCCGAATCTCTTGGCAGCGTCTTCTTCTGCTGCTATAACATCTTCACGCAGGGACATGCCTAGGTAGGAGTTGGCATTCATCTTGATGAATTCCTTGTCTCCTTTACTTTCGATGAAATAACGAGGTCCTTTCTTGCCATCGCGCCGCTTTACCCCGGTGATGACCATCTCTTTGCCTTTAGCGGTGCCTTTTTCCTTCAGGGCATTCACGTTCTGATTCAATACTCTGTCCAGTTTTTGTACTGACATTGTTCTATCGCTCCTGCAAAACAGTTAACTGCAAAACGGTTTGTGTACGTTCGTACCGGGCTGGCTTCTATTTAAGCTTCTCCGAGAGAACTTCAATCATGTCTTTTGTCATTTGAGGAAGTCCGTATTCAGGTTCCCATCCCCATTCTTCCTTGGCCGCAGAGTCATCCATATTGTTCGGCCAGGTTTCCGCGATAGCCTGCCTGACCGGATCCACATCGTAATCCATAGTGAATTCCGGGATTGTTTTCCTGATTTCAGCCGCAATAATCTCCGGGTCAAAACTCATTGCCGTGACATTGAAAGCGTTTCTGTGTTTCAGCTTGCCCGGATCCGCCTCCATAATGTCAATTGCCGCTTTGATAGCATCGGGCATGTACATCATGTCCAGGAATGTACCGGCGCGCAGGTAACAGGTGTACTTCTTGTTCTTGATCGCTTCATAGTAAATCTCAACCGCATAGTCGGTCGTACCACCGCCAGGGAGAGTTTCGTTGGAAATGATTCCCGGGTAGCGAACTCCGCGAGTATCAACGCCGAATCTCTTGTGGTAATAGTCGCAGAGCAATTCTCCGGAGACTTTGGTCACGCCGTACATTGTGTTCGGACGTTGAATCGTATCCTGCGGTGTGTTATCCAGAGGCGTTGTCGGGCCGAAAGCGCCGATCGAACTCGGCACAAAAACAGCACAGTTGTGTTCACGCGCTACCTCCAAAACATTGTACATTCCGTTGATATTCACGTCCCAGGCAAGATTCGGCTTGGCTTCCGCAACCGCCGAGAGTATCGCAGCAAGATGAAGGATACTGTCTATGTTGTATTTCTTGACAACGTCCCTTACGGCGTTGATGTCCACGCAATTGACGATTTCAAATGGTCCCGAATCCCGCAGTGTTCCACTCGGCTTCGTCCGGTTGCCTCCGGCCACAACGTTGTCATTACCATATATTCTGCGCAGTTCCATTGTCAGTTCTGACCCGATCTGCCCCACCGAGCCCGTTACCAGAATTCTCTTCATGTCACGTCACCTCATCAGTTGTAAAAGAGTTGTACGCCCACGGATGAAGGCTCACTTGAGACCATACTCGTCGTAAACGCAACTATCATTCTAAGCACCAGAACGCTGATTGTCAAACGAAAATCACGGTCCCGTCTTTTTGTTCAACCGCTGTAATCCTGTTAGGCAGCAAGCGATTAGCCGTATAAAGTCAAACATCTGTGCGGAGAATCCCTACCTGACATCAGTCGATTGCAGCAGCCAATTCGAGATAACTGGGGCTAATGATGCCGACAATCAGATTTCCAGGTACGTCCCCCTGAGTTACGTCAGGAGAGGTGGCGCGAGGAGCTGTCTCGAATCGAAGGGGTTGCATGATGAATTGTGCCGCTCTCTGGGCGACGTCCGGGGGGGATCGGTGCACAGGTTGCTTGTCGACATGGGTCGAACAACTTTTACAACTGCCCTTGAAAGGCGCGTTACCTCTATGGTTTTTGGCTTGACTTCGTATTGTATAGTCACTATCTTTGTATTGAAAGGTTCAGCACAAATCAACTCTTGGATTGGGTGACCATACAAGAGATTACACCTGAACATACCTCTGCTATAGCAGGCAGTTGACCATCCGTAAATAATTGGCAGAAATCCTATTTGGATGAGGGGGTACGGACGATGTATAGGAAATGGAGGTATTGGAAATGATGAGATGCCACAGGGTGTCTGTTTACCTGAGCACATGGTTGCTGGCAGCAGGCCTGGTCCTCGGAAGCTCTGCGGTGAATGCGGAGAACCTGACTGTAACTCTCAGTGCAGGCGAATACCGAATCACGGAAAAGGCCGATGGAGAACAGGTAATAGAGATGGATGATTTCGGTAACCTTCTGGTGCCTGGCAAACCAATGCTGCCTGCCAAGGCTTTCATGATTGCCCTGCCGCCCGGTGCGGAGGTTAATACGGTCACGGCCATCGGCACCGGACCTGTAAAGATCGAGGGAAGCTACAGAATAACCTCGGCCCCGCCGTTCTTGCCGGCCGACAACCAGAAGGATATGGTAAACAGGTGCCTGCAGGAATGGCAGCAGAACCACGACCTGACGTACTCGTCCGATGAAGTCTACCCGGAGCAGGCCTGGAAATACCTGGGAAGCGGCGGACTGAGGAAGTACACGTTCGCAAGGGTGGCATACTTCCCCTTCTCCTACCAGCCCCAATCAGGCAGACTGGTTTTCCATCCTTCTTTGGTAGTTACCATAGATTACAGCATCTCTTCAACGGGCATTCAAGAGACCGAGAGGTTGCTCTCGGATAAAAAAGCCGATAAGCGCGCTTCAGAGCTGCTCATCAATTACTCTGAGGCAGAGAGATGGTACCCCCCGGTGGCAGCGCTGAGATCTCCTGAAGACACCTACGATTACGTGATTATCACCACCGATGCTTTAGTGACTGCCGTATCTCCTCTGGTCGATTGGAAGGAGATGATAGATTACTCTGTGAATGTGGTAACCACTTCGTGGATACAGAGCAACTACTCCGGCTCGGATTTGCAGGAAACGATAAGGAACTTCCTGATTGACAAATATGTTGAGTGGGTAATTGAATATGTTCTCCTGGCCGGTGACATCGATGTCATTCCCATGCGGAAGTGTTACCCGAATCCTTCCGATCACAGCAATAATGATTATTGCCCGCCTACCGATCACTATTACGCTGATCTGACCGGCGACTGGGATTCGGACGGTGACGGGTATTACGGCGAATATGGCGAAGATAATGTCGATTTCGTTCCCGAGGTCTTCGTTGGACGTATCCCATACAGTAATGGGACAACCGTAACATCTATCTGTGAGAAACTGGTCACGGTGGAGAGCGACACCTCCCCGTGGAAGAATAATGTCCTCCTCCTTGGCGCTATGAGTAACTACGCCAATGAGGACAATTCCGGGTATTCAAGAACAGACGGTGCCAGCCTGATGCAACATATGATCACCAATATGCTCAGTAGCTGGACCTACACGACGATGTACGAGAAGGGGGGGCTTGATGCCTGCACTTATCCCTGTGACTTCCCCATCAGCTACAGCAACGTCAAGAACGACTGGTCGTCTAATGACTACGGTGTCGTAAACTGGTGGGGGCATGGAGGCTATTCGGACGCGTGGCGAAAATTCTGGGCGACGGACGATGGTGACGGAGTACCGGAAGAGCACGAGATGTCCTGGGAGGGTTTCGTGCGCACCTATACCTGCTCCTACCTGGATAATGATCATTCCTCAATAGTCTTTTCCTGCTCCTGCAACAATGGCTGGCCGGAATACAACAACCTGGCCAAGCAGCTGCTGAGGAAAGGTTCGGCGGGTATTGTCGCTTCCACGAGGATTTCCTGGTATGCTGTCGGCTGGAGTTATCCTTCGCACGGAGGAAATGCTTCAATTGATTACTATTTCTTTCATTACCTGATCAACAACAGTGAGAAGGTGGGCAACGCTCTTTTTGACTCCAAGGTGTACTATCGCAACCATTTCTTCACCTGGGGATGGCAATCGCAGGAGAACCTGTTTGACTTCTGCCTTTATGGCGACCCGGCGCTTGTAAGGGAAGGGGTCGAAGTCGGCGCGCGCGTCGTTGCCACCTCACCGGTACAGAATAAGCTGAGCGTTCCGGTATCCGCCAATACATCGATGACTTTTAACGCGGAAGTAAATCCCGGCACACTCAACGATTCAACTCTTAAAGTCAGCGCCAGTTCTTCCGGGCGGCACCTGGGGGCGATCAGCTATGACAGTCCGTCCATGACGGCCACGCTCGACCCTGCAGTCGATTTCCATGCGGGCGAAGTGGTAACGGTGGTGGCGACTACCGGAATAGAATCCGCAAAAGGAATGCCTCTGGACAGCAGCTACGTATGGACATTTACTGTCGCAGTAAACGACAGCGCCGGTACGTTAGTGCTCGATTCGGTCTACCCGGCCGGTAGTGGCGTCAGTTCCGTCTATGCTGCCGATTTGGACGGGGATGATGATCTTGATCTGGCAGTCGCCGATCCGGCGTCTGACAGTGTTACCATACTATTGAATAATGGCGACGGGACATTCGCGCCTCATTCGGCCTCCCCGGCCGGTGACGGGTCTTACTGTGTCTATGCCGCTGACTTTGACGGTGACGGTATCCTTGACCTGGCGACCGGCAATCTGAATTCCTCCACTGTCTCGATCCTGCCTGGTAACGGAGATGGAACCTTTGCCCTCGATTCAACCTATCCGGTCGATCTTTATCCTCGTTCGGTCTTTGCCGCTGACCTCGATGGTGATGGTGATCCGGACCTGGCCACGGCCAATCAGTATGGCAACAACATCTCGGTTCTGCTCAACAACGGAGATGGGACATTCGTTCCCGATGCGGACCCCATCCAGGTCAGTGGCGGTCCCGTTTCTGTCGTTGCTGCGGATCTTGACAACGACGGCGACCTTGACCTGGCAGCTGTCAGCAACGCCTTCGGCACTGTCGCGGTTCTGTGGAATAACAGAGACGGCACCTTCGTTCCTGCTCTCGGTTCCCTGCCGGTGGGTGCAGGCTCGTCCTCTATTTTTACGGCCGACATTGACGGTGACGGTTTCCTTGATATTCTGACTGCCAATACCGATGATGACAATGTCTCCGTTCTGTTGAACAATGGCGACAGCAGCTTTGCATCCCATGTGGTCTATGCAGTCGGTGACAACCCTGTTTCTGTAGCTGCGGCGGATTTCAACGGTGACGGGTACCTCGACATTCTCACCGCCAACCAGGGTTCCAATGATATTTCTGTCCTTTGGAACAACGGGGACAGCACATTCGCTCCCCATGTGGTTGATAACGTTGCCGGCACAGGACCGGCGTCAGGCTTTGCAGCCGATCTTGATCGGGATGGTGATCTTGACGTGGTGACTGCGAATTCGGCCTCCGGCGATGTTTCGGTTCTTATGAATATGGAATCCTGCTGTGTTGGTCTGACGGGGAATGTTGACAACGACCCGGCGGATATTGTCGATATCGGTGACCTGACGCGCCTCATTGACTATCTCTTCATCACCTATGAAGAGCCGGAGTGCATGGAAGAGGCGAACGCCAATGGCGACCCGGAAGGCATCATTGACATCGGCGATCTGACCAGCCTGATAGACTACTTGTTCATCAGCTATACGCCTCCGGCGCCGTGCCAGTGAGAAGTTGGACGACTGCTGAGCGATAACATGAAGATTAATGCAGCCGCGTAGGTATTCGGAAGGGTACGCTTAGCCGTCAACATGGGATGCGGCCAATATTGGGGATGAGGGGATAAGTATGGGGACTCACCCATCACTGGTACTTGGCAGCCGAGCTGGTCTAAGGTGTGATAAAGTATTAGGTTACGGCCGGCACAACTAATTTTGGTTTTCCCCCAAAAAAGTGTTGACAAATCTTTTGATTGCAACCTTATTGTTCCCGTGATGGGAACAATTAATCTGTTTCCCCCGTTGGGAACAATGGCCGAAGGGTCGACATAATTAATGCGGGTGATCGGAAAGCCACTACTCGAAGCGTATAGCGAGAGACATGGTGATGTTAAATCACAGATTGGTGCTTGGCTGGCAGAGGCCGAAGATGCAGAGTGGCAAAACCCGAACGAACTCGTGGCCAGATATCCATCCGCAAGTCGGGTGAAGGATAGAGTAGTGTTCAATCTCAAAGGAGGAAACTATCGACTTCTCGCGAGAGTCGATTACAGAAGGCAGCTGGTGCGTATAGAAAGGATCGGTACTCACAAAGAGTATGACCGATGGAAGCTTTAGTGGAGTGATTGATATGGTAAAAATCATTAAGAATAATGAAGAGTACAATGCGGCACTCTCAGAAATCGATCGACTCCTTGACATTGATCCTGATCCCGGCAGCGCGGATGCGGATCGTCTCGAATTGCTAGCCGTGTTGGTAGAAAAGTACGAATCAGAGAAGTCTGGTCCCGGCTTTCCCACTGACCCTATTGAAGCCATTCAATTTCGAATGGAGCAGCAGAGCCTAACGCAGCGGGATTTGATGCCCTATTTCGGCAGTCGCAGCAAGGTGTCAGAAGTGCTATCGCGTAAACGCCCGCTGACCCTTCAAATGATTAGGGCCCTGAATTCGGGTCTGGGTATACCAGCGAAATCGCTTCTACAGGACAGCGACATTTCACTACTTAGCGAGTCTTCGATAGATTGGGGTAGGTTTCCAATTCGCGAGATGGTGAAACTCGGGTGGATTGGACAAGACGTAAGAAATGTCAAAGATAATGCCGAGGAGATAATGCGCCAGTTCCTTGCAAAGCTTGGACCGATAAGGGACGTAGCTTTGGAGTGCCGAGTGACAGAAAACGTACGTGCTGCTAGAGAAATGGACGAATTTGCGCTACAAGCGTGGACCGCCCGTGTTATCCAAAGGGCCAATGAGATGGAACTTTCGACTGAGTATGAAGATGGAACAGTTCATCTGGAGTTTATGCGTACTCTCGCACAACAAAGCTGGTCGGATTCCGGTCCTTTGCTGGCACGCGAGTACCTTGCAAAGCATGGCATTGCACTGGTGGTGGAACGCCATCTGTCCAAGACTAGATTGGACGGAGCGGCAATTATTGTCTCCAAGAATCGGCCCATAATCGCTCTCACCATCCGCTATGATCGTATTGACAACTTCTGGTTTACACTCATGCACGAATTGGCCCACGTCGCATTGCACTTGAGCCATGAATCTATAGGATTTTATGATGACTTAGAGTCAGAAGATCAAGGCGTCAGATACGAGAGAGAAGCTGATGAATTGGCTGGTGAAGCTCTGATTCCCGAAGAAGTTTGGAACGACAGTCCAGCGAGCGGGCTCAGGTCCCCTGAGGCTGCCGAGGAACTGGCTAGCCGACTGGGAATTCATCCGGCGATTGTCGCAGGTAGAATGAGACATGAATTCAGAGCATACCGTTTACTTAACAATTTGGTCGGCCATCGCAAAGTACGAATCCTATTTCCCGAAGTTAATTGGGGGTGAATGTATGTTTGACCATCGGCACTATGTACCTGTCGTGAAGTGGAAACGTGGGGAGCGCGTTGCGCTACGAAACCTCACCAGTGATGTGAGAGAAAAGATCACTCCGTTAATTGAATTGTTGCCAAAGCATTTTGAGGGCTGCACACCAGACTCCCCTGATGTCCTGAGGTCTATCTTACAACGCAAGGCGGTGGAATTCCAGAAATACTGCGACAGGGTGGCACCCTCAAACTTGGGGCTTGTTTGGGGGTGGTATACCTAAGGCAGTGA
>Ga0114920_10000105_pt1 | contig 39352 bp, 36 predicted proteins | sample ChitaG_FD_88683 | JGI IMG/M metagenome (GOLD analysis project Ga0114920, IMG submission 88683) | Deep subsurface microbial communities from South Pacific Ocean to uncover new lineages of life (NeLLi) - Chile_00310 metaG | ecosystem: Environmental > Aquatic > Marine > Oceanic > Sediment ...
ATTGTCAAAAGGATTTTATATTATTGCCTGACTCAGAACTTAAAATCCCTCGGGAACTTGACCTGCACACGTTTGGATTGCTTTGTTGGTGTTTTCAGTCCCTCCTGCCGAAGCGCAGTGATAATCTGTTCGGGTGTGTATCTTTTCCTGCCCATATCCTACTCCTTTTGTCCGGGAAATTTCTAATATAACTTCTGGACCGATATTAGGGGGGCAGGACACAAACGTCTTTAATGCAAGTTTATATCACACCGGACAAATTTAGGTTTAGAAATATAATTTTTATAATTTTGAACAATAATTTATTGAAAAATCAACATAAATTGTGGCATAGTATGTTTTTAGGCTGGAACCCCTAAAAGAAGCTTTAAAGAATTCAAGTTCATCACTAAATCATGCTTTAAGTTTCGAGACACGTCATATAGAGGGAGCCAGCAAATTCTTGATCTTGATCCTTAGAGGAGGTTAATAATGGCCAAAATGGATGAAAAACAGGAAAGAACATGGGCGATGATTTGTCATTTGGCAGCGCTGGGTACTTTTATAGTTCCTCTTGGAAATATCATCGGACCTCTGATTTTCTGGCTGATAAAGAAGGACGAGTCTTCTTTTGTTGATGACCAGGGAAAAGAAGCTCTGAATTTCCAGATATCTTTTACTATATATTGCATTATTTCGGTTATTCTTATCGTTATAGTCATCGGAGTTTTTCTCCTGATCGGATTACTAATATTGTTTATAGTATTAATTATAATTGCTGCTATTAAATCAAGCGAAGGTGAGAAGTTTCGATATCCTTTTGCAATAAGATTCATCAAATAAGTTTTTTTGCACCGGGAATTAGAAAGGTAAACTTGTGTGTTTACACAGGTATAAAAAAGAAAATTAGCATAATATAGTAAAGGGGCATAATTTAACTTGTTATATATTCTCGATAGAAGGGGGTTTCTGTCATCTTGATTTTTGCTTATAGGAGTTAAAATTATTTTCAGGATAATAAAAAATGGTTATTGAGAAAAAAAAAGAAGAAGACAATATTGATACAGTCGGCGAAACAATGCCGATAACCGCATTCGAAGAGATCGAGCAAAAACCCAAACAAACCTACATTCTTTTTTTAAAGGGGGAACTTTTAGGCAAACTGTTTACTTTAAAAAATGGAGTTACTGTTATCGGCAGGAGTGCTGGCTCTGGCATTGTCATTAATGACAACGGCATCTCACGCGAACATATCAAAATTAAAGTCAGTGGAGAAGAAGCTGTTATCGAGGATCTGGGAAGCACAAACGGTAGTTATGTAAACTACAACCGTATCTCTAAACAAACTCTTCAGAATGGCGATAAAATCCAGATAAGCCCTTCGACTGTTTTTAAATTTATTATTTCTGATGAAAGCGAGAAGGTATTTCATGACGAGCTTTACCGGATGGGAGTCAGGGATCCGGTTACCAACCTCTACAATAAAAGATATTTTACAGACCGTTTAAAACAGGGATTCAGCCATGCAGTTCGATATAAAACCGACCTTTCTATATTGTTGATTGATATAGATTTTTTTAAAAAAGTTAACGACACTTATGGGCATCTTGCCGGTGACTTAGTTCTCGTCAAGATCTCCCAGACCTTGTCCAGCATGACAAGGCATGCAGACATCTGTGCTCGCTACGGTGGCGAGGAATTTGTGGTAATTCTTCCGGGAACAGGTGAGGAAGGAGCTATAATATGTGCAGAAAGGATAAGGAAAAAGATTGCTGAAGCTCCAGTTATATTTGAAGATAAAGAAATAAAAATTACGGTAAGTGCTGGAGTGGCAATTTTTAACGAGGAGAATCCTTTTGAGAACGACGAAAAGTTGATCGAAGCAGCAGACGATTGCCTTTACTATTCCAAGGAGCATGGTAGGAACAGGACAACTTCTATATCCCAGCTTAAAGCCTAATCTGACATCTATTCTATAGCTTAAAAGGGTGAAGGAAAATCACCCCGTAAATCACCTCGTTAGGCTATTTACTTTTCTTTTGGATATTGATAATTCTAAGTCTGTTCTTGCAAAAATGTCTCGAAGATATTTATGCTCTGGAGACATAATTTGTTGTATGTGCTTGACAAGGCATGAAATATATTCTATAAATTCGGAAGTTTAAGAATATAAATTGAAAACGGAGGGAAACAAATGAAACGATTTACTTTTTTACACTCCAGATTGAAAGCGGTGTGCACTCTGGCTGTATTTATGTTTGCAGTTGTTTCATTCGCATCTGCACAAGATGAGAATGGCGAGGACCTGAAAGAGACTTTACAGAGACTTTCAGAAGATGCTGCTAAAAGCTATGTCCGACCGGTTGTTTCTGCCTTTGGTTCCAATTTAAACGGAGGCTGGTTTCACAAGGCACCTCCAGCAAAAATATTTAGCCTGGATTTGGAACTTGGCTTAAAGGGTATGGGAACGTTTTTCCCTGAGGATCGTGAGTACAAGCATTTTTCAACAAGTGGAAAATTCCAATTTAACTCCGAGCAGGCAAGAGAGATCGTATTAAATACAATCGGTTTAGGCTTGCCTCAAGCGGAAGAAGATGCCTTAGTAGACCAAATTACGGATATGGAATTTACTGTGGGAATATCTGGCGCAACCATCATTGGCGAGTCAGACGATTATATTACAATCAATTTTAGTGGAGGAGATATCACATTTACTCACCCCCTTGGAGGGACTCAAACAGAGACCGTCGATCCTATGGTGATAACTCTTGAGGGCATTGGGGGTCTCGGTGACATCTTAGCAGACATTTCTTTCCTTCCATTTGCAGCACCTCAAGTAGGAATTGGGACTATTCTAGGAACGCGGGCAGTATTCCGTTACATCCCAGAGATTGAAATACCAGGTGTTGATGTCACTGAAGATATTGGAGCGTTTAGCTGGTTTGGTTGGGGTGTACAGCATAATCCAGGAGTATTTTTTCCGACCCCACTTCCACTTGATATTTCGGTCGGCTTTTTTAAACAGACATTAAAAGTTGGGGATATTTTTGAAGCAAATACAACGGCTTACGGGTTGACTGTGAGTAAACAACTCGGGACAGGAGCATTCAATATCACTCCTTATGCTGGATATTTAATCGAAAAATCGGAAATGCATTTTACCTATGATTTTGTCGTGGATGATGAGGAATTTGAGATAGATTTTACATTAGAGGGAGAAAATAAAAGCCGTATTACGCTTGGTCTGAGTCTTAGATTGCTTCTGTTTAATATCAATGCGGATTATAATATTGGAAATTATAATTCTATAACAGTGGGATTTATGTTTGCAATCTAAGGCATAATTCTTTCTTAATTTAAAAATTTAGTTATACAAAAAAGAGTTTGGTTTTGATGTTATTTTTAAAACCATACTCATCTTTTTAAATTTTCCTGCCTTAATAAAATATTTTCAAAAAAACTGCTGACTTCTTTACATATATATTTATAAATAACCCAGGTTAATTAAAGTTTTTTTAATTGTATAATATTTTAAGTTACATTAAATTATCGGATATAGTGAGTAAATAACACCACAGAGGAACAGAAATGAGCATAATAAGAAATAAAAATCTTATAACAAGTACGTTATGGTGGGGGTTAATTTCTTGCACCTTAATTTTTTTGTTTTTAGTAAGCGTGCCTTCCTGCAAGAGCAAGAGAGAGAGCCATCCTCCAGGTAAATTAGTAGAAGTGAAGCTTGGAGTTGAGGTTTTCCTAAAAAAGCATCTGGATTTAGTAAAAGGGAAAAGAGTAGGTTTGATTACTAATCCCACAGGTATGGACGGTAATTTAGTGAGCACAGTCGATCTTTTTTATAAAAACCCGGATATTAATCTTGTAGCACTATACGGACCTGAGCATGGAGTAAGAGGAAATTCGCAGGCTGGTGAGTATGTTCCTTTTTATATTGATAAAAGGTATAACATTCCTGAATTTAACATACCTGTGTTCAGCCTCTATGGGCAATCACTTAGACCTGAAAAAGGAATGTTTAAAAATATCGATAAATACATGCGTTCTTTTGACACTAAAAAAGTTGGAAAAATTCCTGAAGGCTCGATGGTAAAAAGCGTGGATGTTTTGTTGTTTGATATCCAGGATGTTGGAACAAGGATTTATACATACGTTGCAACAATGGCTTACTGTATGCAGGCGAGCGCAAAGAGCGGCATAGATTTTATAGTCCTGGACAGGCCAAATCCTATAAATGGCAGAGACATGGAGGGTCCGCTCCTGGAGTATCCGGAATACAGCTCATTTGTCGGCCTTTATCCTATTCCAGTAAGACATGCAATGACTGTTGGCGAACTCGCTGCTTTATTTAATGATAAATTCTTGGAGAAAAAAGCCAATTTAACGGTTATTCCTATGGAAGGGTGGAAAAGGGAAATGTGGTATGATGATACATCTCTTCACTGGATTATCCCTTCACCAAATATGCCAGCATTGAGTACAGCAACTGTTTATCCTGGTCAGGTATTTTTAGAGGGTACAAATATATCCGAGGGAAGGGGTACAACAAAGCCTTTTGAATTTTTTGGTGCACCCTGGATCGATGGATATGAATTAACAGAAAAACTCAATAAACTCCATCTTCCGGGAGTAATCTTCAGAGAAGCCTGGTTTACGCCCACTTTCTCGAAATATAAAGGAGAACGGTGCGGAGGTGCACAGATACATATTTTGGATAGAAGCAAGTACAAACCCTTTGAATCTTCGCTCTTTATAATAAAAACAATAATGGATACATATCCCAATATTTTTAAATTCCACGGTGAATACTTTGATAAAATCATGGGAACATCAAAAATAAGAGAAGCCCTAAAAAAGGGGATACCTGTCAAGGAAATAATTCAGAGTTTTGATAAAAAACTTTACAGTTTTTTCGAATCGAGGAAACCTTATTTGCTCTATTAGAAAGTGAATATTTTCAGTCTAGCTTACGGATGCGGACTTCAATTCCTTTGACACCTTTAAGAAGTTCTACAATCTTTGAGGTGTCTGTCCTGCCATAATGATAGGGATAAAGTATTTTCGGCTTAAAGGCTTTTGCCGCCTCTGCCACCATATCCGGAGTCATTGTGTAGGGGAGATTCATCGGTAAAAAAGCGATGTCAATATTTTTCAGAGCTTTCATTTCCGGAGTATCTTCAGTATCGCCGGCAACATAAACTCTTTTATCAGCAAAAGTTATTACATAACCGTTGCCGTTTCCCTTTGGGTGGAAAGGGATAGCTCCCTGCCTCATGTGTACAATATTGTAGGCGGGGACAGCTTCAATCTTAAGTCCCTGAACAGTCTTGATGTCTCCATTTTTCATGATGATACCGCCCTCAACTTTTTCAGCACATAGTTTTGTGAGGATTAGGTCGGTTTTTTCTTTGCGGAGAATATTAATGACTTTAGAGTCGAGATGATCGCCATGCTCATGGGTTACGAGGATAATGTCTGCCTTGGGGAGTTTTGTATAGTCCGCCTCCCTTCCCACAGGGTCAATATGAATGACTTTTCCGCTGAATGTGAACATCAATGTCCCATGACCGATAAATGTGAGCTTTAAATCAGCCTTTGAAGTTTTGATAATATCTTCTTCAAACTTTTGCTGAGACGGGACAAAGAGAACAAACACGAATATCAAACTAAAAACTAGAAGAGATAATTTATGCATAATAACCCTCTTTTATAAAAATTATATTTATTAAGTTAAATACTTAAAGTATAAATGTCTATTGCTAAAATTAAGCCCTTAAAATTTCGTGAGCACGAATGAGTTTTTCCTTGACTTTAAGTCCAAAGCGACAAGATGATTCGCAGTATCCTGAACAGTTACTGCAGTTGATAGCCATTTTGCTTTTAGGAAGTTCGGCATAATACCGCATGGCTTCTTTTTCCATCCTGTAATTCTCAAAGTACATTTTGTAGCGAAGAACATCGTTAATAGCAACATTATCCGGGCAGGAAGAGAGACATTCGGTGCAGCTTACTCTGCAGTATTGATTGTTAGACTGGCGCTGATACTCTGCTATCACATTTAAATCGGCCCTGTTTAACGATTTCCCTGATGCTAACACATATTCTTCAACATGAGAGTAGCTGCTCATGGTTGGAATACAACAGTGTATGCTGGGATTGCTCAGAACCCAGCGTATTGCAGCCTGAGGATAACTCACTTCTTGACTGATGAGAGATTTTAAATTTCCATGCCTTCCTCCAGCAAAAATTTTCATAGCAACAATACCTATTCCTTTGTTATGGACTGGCGCCAGAAGAGGTTCGATTTCTTTCCCTTCCATGTGGTTGTAAATGACAAGAATAACTTGAGCAAAATCATTTTTTAGAACCTGTTTCAGGGTAAGTTTTGCGCTATGCGTAGAAAATCCTGCGAAACGGATCTTCCCATCTTTTTTCAGCTGAGAATAAGCAGCCTGAATTTCTTCATTTTCGAGTAAGGAAGTGTCGCTTACGCCATGGACCATGGCAATATCGATATAATCAGTCTGCATACGTTTCAAACTTTCTTCAACTCTTTTAATAATCTCATCTCTTTTAACTTTGGGAGATAAACCATGTTTGGTTGTAATGGTTATCTTTTTTCTTATGTCTTTTAGAGCCTCGCCGATTAATGTTTCGCTTCTAGTGCGCATATAGCCTTCTGCTGTATCAAAATAGTTCACCCCTAAATCGTAGGCATACCTTAAGACATTCGGCTCAAAAAACGAGATGGCACCGCAGCTAACATCAGACACTTTGATGCCTGTTTTTCCAAGAATATTATATTTCTGAACCTTTATGGGTGAAGATTCGTTGTGTGTAGAGACTTTATTCTTAAAACCTGCTTTTACATTTTTTGCCAGTCCAAAACCCAGCACACTGGAAGCAAAAGCTGTTAAAAAATTACGACGGCTTACATTAGCCATGTTTTCCTCCTTTTTATTGCTTCTTTTTTACCCGGATAGGTAAAAGTGGTTCTAATTTTTCAGCAAACTTTTCATATTCCGGAGATATAAGGTAAATAATATAATTATCACCTCTTCGGTTTGGCACCATGAATTTTGATCCCGGGCCAATTGAGCTTCTTGGCGGGAATGACTCATGAAAATCTATTTCAATCTCCTTATCGTTTATCTGAAGAGCCAGTTTGTCGCTTGTTTTAAATCCGGCCTTCTTTATACACTCATCTGTCCAGTTGGTGGCGATCTGGAGCATGTTCCGCCGGAATCCAGATTCAATGATATTTCCTTTTAAGGCTCCCTGTGTAATTTCCACTTCACCAGCATTTATATCGATTTTGGAGAAGAAACCATCAGCAAGGTTCTGATTTATTTTTACATCAGAAATTTCATAATTACGTCCCCGGATTCCCACTTGAGACCCAAACCAGGAAGAAGGGATTTTTACTCCGTTTATCTCCTGATAGGGACCAAAGTCGTGGTTGATTTCGTATTTGTCTTGAGATGGGTCAAAACCTTTTAATACCATTCTTTTGAGTGTAAATTCTTCAGAGTCAAGATAAAAGTCAACCTCAAGGTCACCTACATGAGTGGTAAACATATGGTGGTTTTTTGGTCCAAAACTTTTTAATCCCTTAGACTCCAGTTTGCCCTTAAAATTTTTTAGGGTGAACAAACCACACCGGAGTTTCGCCAGGCACAAATAAGTGGATTTCTGAAGACCTGAAAGCTCCGTGACTTTATTGAATGAGTTTCTTTTAACTTTGTCCTGTTCAACCAGGATGACCTCAGTAATGATAGGATCTCTTCCGTCAGTTAACTTCATAAGGCCATCTGCAGACATATAATATGTCGTAGTACCATACTTAAAAGAATAATTCTTTACCTTTGATAAATTCTCTTTTCCTCCTGCTGCCTGGATATTATTTTCTATAATTTTATCAGCTTGGGAACAGAATAAAAAAACAGAACCAAAAAGAAACACCAGAAATGATATATAAATTATCCAGCGGTGTTTGGTCATTTTGTCCTCCTCTTAAAAATATTATAGAAAACATTTTAAAAGATACAATTTCTTTCTGCAAGCCGAAAAACTAAATTTTGGTAATAAAATGGGGACAGTTATATTTTTTCTGATTTTATAAATTTATTTGGCTCTTCTTTTATTTGTGTGGGTGAAATACACTGGACGTGTATTTTTCTCATATATCAACCTACAAAAATGGAATAAGAGCCATAAATTTTAATAAAAAAAATAGAACCGTCCCCATTTTAATAAATGTTGAGACACGACCCCAAATAAGATATAATAGCTCGTTTTTAAAGAAAAAAAGAAATGAGGAATATTATGTCGTTTATTGAAGTTAAAGGAAAAAAAATAGAAACGAACGAAGAAGGATTTTTGGTCAATCATGAAGACTGGATCAAGGAGGCTGCCGAACTTCTGGCCAGGGAAGAAGAGAGAATTGAATCTTTGACTGAAGACCATTGGGCAGTTATAAATTATATTCGAGAATATTATCTGGAGAAGAATTTAGCACCCATGGTTCGAAAGATCTGTAAAACTACAGGCTTTCAGCTTAAATATATCTATGAACTCTTTCCTTCCGGGCCTGCTAAAGGAGCCTGCAAGGTTGCAGGACTCCCCAAGCCTGATGGTTGTGTTTAGGAGGGAAAGACCTGTATGCTCTTTTTCCTGAAGTACGGAGTTATTCTCTCTTTTCTATTATCAATTATTTCACTAACCATACTGGTTTTAAAAACTTTTTCATTCGGTAAAAAACTGCTTTATGCAGAACCTCGGGGTAATAAAAAAAAGGGAATTTTCTATGCTTTTGGACGTGGGATGATGCCCTGGGAAAAGGAGAGTGCAAGAAAACATCTTCCAACATATATTGGAGGAATACTGTACCATACTGGCATATTTGTTGCCTTGATTTATCTTTTTTCCCAAATTTTCCACTCTGGGTTATCTAGACCTGTTGTTTTTCTCTTCAGGCTTCTATTATCCCTTGGAATTCTTAGTGGTTTGGTTCTTCTTTTTAAAAGGATTTTACTCCAAACAATGAGAAAAATAAGCTGTCCGGATGATTTTTTTTCAAACATACTTGTTAACCTGTTCCTGATTTGTGCTATTTTTCATACGTTTGTTGCACAGACTGCACCCTTGTTCTTTTTAATATCAATCGTAATGTTTCTCTATATTCCTGTTGGAAAAATACGCCATTGTTTTTTCTTTTTTTATACCAGAATTCTTTTTGGGCTTTTTTATGGCAGGAGAAACATTTTACCTCCAAAGATACACAAGGTTTAAAACATGGACAATGAAACCGAAAAAAAAGATCCTTTTGAAGAAAAGATTAAACAACTAAGCTCGGGAGACCTGAAGAAAGCACTCCAGGTTTTTAGAGAAAAAATACATTCTGAATATGCGGCATATTTTAATTCATGTGTTCATTGTGGTCTTTGTGCTGATTCCTGCCATTATTATTTAACGGATAGGAATATTCAGTCCATGCCTGTATATAAATTGAACCTGGCAGCCGGAATATTCAAAAAATATTTCAGCTTCACTGGAAAGAAAATCCCTGGATGGGTAGGGGCAAAGAAATTCGATCATGACATGGTGAAAGAATGGGTGGATTCTCTATTTGGCAGGTGTACTCTGTGCGGCAGATGTTCTTTGAACTGTTCCGTTGGTTTGAATATTACATACCTTATCCGGACAGCCAGAAGTGCTCTGGCTTCAATTGGTCTCGTTCCTCCTGGCCTGCAGTCAACTGTAAATACAGCTCTAAAAAAAGGGAACAACATGGGCATACCCAGGGAAGACTGGATTGAAACAGTGGAATGGCTGGAAGAGGAGCTTCAGAGTGAGGTGGGGGACAATAATGCCAGGCTTCCTCTGGATTTAAAAGGTGCCAGGCTTTTTTATACGGTTAATCCTCGCGAGCCCATGTTTTTCCCTTTATCTATTTCAGCTGTCGGTAAAATATTTTATGCAGCAGGGGAGAGCTGGACTTTCTCCAGTGATAACTATGATGTAACAAATTATGGTCTATACAGCGGTGATGATGAAGCTGCCGGAGTCATGTCAGGCCGGCTTGTTAAGTCTATGAAAAATTTAGGCTGTAAAACTCTAGTGCTGGCAGAATGTGGTCATGGATTTAACTCCAACAGGTGGGAAGCGCCGGAATGGCTGAGCAAGAAATATGGCTTTGAAGTAAAGAGTATCCTAGAAATTGTGGCTGACTATATACGGCAGAGCCGCATTAAACTTGACCCTTCTCTTAACCCGGATCCGGTCACTCTTCATGATCCCTGTAACCTTGTGCGTCTGGGAGGAATAGTAGAAGAGCAGCGATTTATTCTTAAACATGCTTTAACTCAATTCATCGAGATGACTCCTAATAGGGAGAAAAATTTTTGCTGCGGAGGTGGAGGTGGACAGCTAGCCATGACCCGGTTTAGCAAGAGACGTCTTGAAGCAGGCAGAGTGAAGGCAGACCAAATCCGTGATACTGGCGCCAAAGTTGTTGCAGCACCCTGTCACAATTGCATTGATCAGCTCTTAGAGCTCAATACGTATTATAAGCTTGGAGTCAAGATAAAAACTGTTTGTGAAATTGTTGCAGATGCTTTAGTAATAAAAAAGAGAGAGAAAAGCTAGTCAGTTTATCTTTTTTTCTGTGAAGCAGCTATTTCTTTAACAGCTTCGATCGCTGTCTTTATGTGTTCTTCCGTATTAAAAGGACCAATACCGAACCTGACAGCTCCATGAATTTTTTCTGTGCGAAGCTGTTCATGGACACGCGGAGCACAATGAAGACCTGTGCGGGCGGCGATATCGTAATCCACATCCAGTATAGTGCCTGTGTTAAGAGCTTCAAATCCATCAATGTTAAATGGAAGAATGCTTATATGGTCTATCAGGTCATCCTGGCAATAAAGAATTACCCCTTCGATATCTTTCAGCCCATCCCTTAGGATTGTTGTGAGTTTCATCTCGTGCTCATGGATATTCTTTAATCCTTTTTTCTCGATCCATTTCACTCCTGCATGAAGTCCTGCAACACCTGAGGTGTTTAAAGTTCCGTATTCAAGCCTGTAGGGATACTCAAAGAGGTGGGCGCGGACTGCTGAACGGACTCCAGTGCCACCTGCACGTGTATGCCGTATTTCAATTCCTTCTCTGACATAAAGACCTCCAATTCCAGTAGGGCCGAGGAGAGATTTATGTCCGGTGAAAGCAACCACATCTACGTTCATCTCCTCAATATCAATGGGTATCTTACCAGCCGATTGAGAAACATCAATAGCAAAATGTATTCCTCTCTTTCTGCAAAGGCTTCCAATTTCTTCTATGGGCTGAATAGTGCCGATTACATTGGAAGCATGATTGACGATGACAAGTTTTGTATTTTTCTTGAACTTTTTAGTGAAGTCGTCAGGGTTTACAAATCCTTTGTCATCAAAAGGGATGTAGTCGACTTCAACGCCGTTATATTTATACAGATGATACAACGGCCTTAACACAGAATTGTGATCAAGAGATGTTGTAATTGCATGATCACCTTTCTTGAGCATGCCATTAATGATGAGATTTAAAGCATCAGTGGCATTATAAGTGAAGCAAAGCCTGTTTGGGTCTTTTCCGTTAAATAAATCTGTCAGCATCTTGCGGGTTGTTTCTACCAGTTCTCCTGCTTCTAAACAAAGGTCATATCCCGAGCGGCCAGGATTCACTCCGAAATTCCTGTAAAAATTATCCATAAATGTATACACTTCTTCAGGTTTAGGGAAAGATGTCGCCCCATTGTCAAGGAAAATGAATTTATCCATTAATAGCCTCCAAAATCTGTCAATAATCCAAAAAACGGGAAAAAGGCTTGAAATCAAATTTATATTAAATTCCAGGCTAAAATCAAACAATTTTTTAATAAAAAATTGACAGGGCTTTTACACTTGGAATAAAATCTATGTTTATCTTTATATAACTATGTTTTTTTGGAAGTTATGAATGAGCAGATTTAATATAATACCTGCCTTTTTTAAAGAAAGCACTCGATTAGCCTTCTTGATAGATGCTTTGAATGAATGTTAAAATTTCAGGAGAAAAAAATGATTATTAAGAATAATACCGATGTGCCGGAAGATTCTGTTAATGAAGAAGAAGTTAAAAACGTTAAAAGAAGAATTCTTATAGGGCCAGATGATGGCTCCCATAATATTATAATGAGACATTTTAAGGTTCTTCCTGAAGGACACGCTCCTTTTCACAGCCATGAGCATGAGCATATTGTCAAAATTGAAAATGGAAAAGGGATAGTGGTAAATGAGGAAGGAGAGGAAATTGTTGTTTCAGTGGGGCAGAGTCTTCTTGTAAAAGGAAACGAAAAGCATCAGTTTAAAAATTCTTTTAATGAGCCATTTGAATTTTTATGTATTATACTTAATCCTGAATAAGATGAATTTAAATAAAACTGCTTCGCTAGAACCTACGATGAAGATAAATCCCAATAAAGCCATAGAGTTTCTCCTGGCAAGAGGGAACCTCCCAATCCTTTACTGGTTGAAAAAGGATATTCTTGAAGTTCCGGTAGAGAGGGAATTCAAGAATCTGCAAAAATTTGCCGCCCGCATCAGGATTTTAAAAAGCCAGGGGCCCAACGGAGGGTGGAGAAAAAAGAAGTATGAAGGGCACCCTCGCTGGGAGAAAACTTATTACATAGTTGAGACATTAAAAAATGTATTCAAATTATATAACTTTGGATGTAGCCACGAGGATGAAGGGATTAAAAAAGCGATTAAATTCCTGTTCTCAACACAGTCAAAAACAGGTGATTTTCGAGGGGCTTATCTCAATGAATATGCCCCCACTTATCATGCATTAACTCTTGAGATTTTATGCCTTCTTGGCCTGGATAAAGATGAAAGGACTCAGAAAGGTTTTAGGTGGATTATCAAGAACAGGCAGAATGATGGAGGCTGGGTTATCCCGTACAGGACTATAGATCGAGAACAGCTCAAAAGTCGCTATAATTTTGAAGCACAGTTAAAACTTGAACCTGTCAAACCTGATAAATCTCGTCCTTTTTCCCACCTCGTTACAGGCATGGTTCTTCGTGCCCTGGCGGCGTCTCCAACCTGGAGAAAGAGTAAAGAAGCGTGGAAAGCAGGGGAGTTGTTGCAGAGCCGGTTTTTTAGTGAAGATAAATATGATGACAGATGGCATGCTTCCTTCTGGGAAGAAATAACATATCCTTTTTGGGCCACTGATCTCTTAAGCAGTCTTGATTCTCTTTCCCAAATTGGAGTTAGCCCAGAGAATAATAAGGGCGCACAAAAAGGTTTGAACTGGTTATTGAATAAACAGATTACGCAGGGTTATTGGGAGTCAGGAAGTAAAAAGTCTGTTCTGGAAGATGATCTGTGGGTGACTTTTGCTGTTCTGAGAGTTTTTAAAAGATTCGGATTGCTTGAGTTTTAGCTTTTATCTTTATCCAATTTTCAATTTATATACTCTGCTACGCGGTGTTCCAAGTCCGTCAGTATTTTATAAAGCCGCGCTCTCACAAATAAAAAGCCTTCATTGAGTTTTATTTCCTCTCTCGGACTTTTATGCCTTAGGGCAATTTCTTTAAAGGAGTGGCCATTAAAAAAGCAATTCTTAATATTTATGACAAGTTTGCTAAGTGCATCTAGATCAAATTCCTTTTTAAAAATAATTTTCTGTGACTCATCATAAAAATGAGAAAAAACATTTGCCCAATCACGACTTTCGCCTGTCCTCAATAAAGTCGTGAGTTCGTTCAGCACAATAGCAAGTTCCTCGATTCTCCATTTCTCTATTTTCTGCATGATTTTAAATTTTGACAAAATTATCCTTAAAAATCGAGTGGAATTTTGAAATGTAAAAGTAAAGGTGTTATTATAATGAAGTTAGAAACAATTATATGAAATATTTCCTAATTTTTGGCAGTAATCTTGGTGAAAGAGAGAAGAACTTGACCGATGCATTATCTCTGCTGGAGAAAGAAGGAGTTGAAATAATTAGTGTCTCATCTCTATATGAAACCCAGCCTGTAGATTTACCATCTCAGCCCTGGTTTTATAACCAGGTTGTAGAGGTCAAATCTAAAGTAAATCCAAAGCTTCTCCTGGAATTGATAAAAAAAATTGAAAAAAAAATGGGAAGAGATTACCACATCAATAAAGGTCCTCGTGTAATAGATATAGATATTCTTATAGCAGAAGATACTGTTGTCCAGACAAAAGAATTAATTATTCCCCATCCCCGAATGGAGGAGAGGAATTTTGTGCTTGTCCCATTTGCAGAAATTTCCCCTGATACAGTGCATCCAAAACTTGACGAAAGAATTAGAGATTTATTAAGGAAATCAAATGACAGTTCTATCGTGAAGAAAATTAGTACTCCAATTTGTTAAAAACAGTGATTCCCAGCAATAAAAGAAAATTCACTTTGCAGCTGAAGATATTTTATTATAATAATTTTTTTTTAATACGAAAAATTGCTCTTTATTCCTTCATATTCTTTCTCACTGTTTTGATATCCTTTGCCACTGAAATCAAAGGAAAGGTTCGCAATCTTGAAGGAAAGCCTGTTTTTAAAGCGGAGGTTCTTCACCGCTCGAGCGGAAACAGAATTTTTACAGATGAGGAAGGTCTTTTTTATTTATCTGTTCCAGATAAGGAAAAGATCAGGCTTGAAATCATTCATCCGGATTATATTAAACAAGAAATTGTCCTTAGTGCTCAAGATCTTAAAAGAAAGATTGTTGTAACACTTATTCCTTATATAATGAAGAGGGAAGAGATTGTGGTTACTGCCTTAAGGCATCCTGAATCATCTACAAGCATTCCTGCGGCTGAAACAGTTGTTACTAAAGAAATTCTTGAAGAGGAGATGGCCCCGAACATTACAGAAGGGCTTGTAAATCTTCCTGGAGTATCCAGTATTGGAGCTGGTGGATTTTCTTTAGTCCCCAATATTCGCGGCTTAGCCAGAAGAAGAGTATTGATTTTGATTGATAATGCCCGTGTGACAAGTGACAGACGCACAGGTCCAAATGCTTCATTTGTCAATCCTAGAGATATTGAAAAAATCGAGGTTTTGAGAAGCCCTTCTTCAGTTTTTTATGGTTCTGATGCCATAGGTGGGGTTATTCATATTCTGACAAAAAAGCCTGCCGTGCAGGATAGACTTAAAGGAAATATTAATATCAAATATGGAACAATAAACAAGGAAAAAGGCCTCGGTTTTTCACTCCAAGGCAGTAAAAATAAGACGGGTTTTTACTTATCTTTCCATGGAAATGATGCTGAGAATTATTCCTCTCCTTCCGGCAAGGTTCTTCAGTCTTATTTCACGCAGGGTAGCCTTTTTGGGAAAGTCTCTTACGTATCTGAAAAAAGAGAAATTGACTTAAGCTTTTTGGGATCAAGGGGAGAGAATATTGGAAAACCAAATCAGGACAGCTTATCAAAACCTACATGGTATCCCAGAGAAATCCAGAATCTTTTTCAGGTTCATTGGCTAGAAAAGGAATTGGGTCATAAAGGGGAACTTTCCCTGCATGCCTATTTTAATCCAACTTTTTTAGAGACAAAAAAAGAGGAAATTGAAGACTACAAAACAAAAGAATCTTACAGTAAGATACAGAGTTTCAATTTCGGATTTAATATTTCTTACGGAAAAAAATTTGGAGAATATTTTCGTCTAAGCAGTGGAGCTGATTTTTACGGCCGATCTTCAGTCGAATCCTATAGTAAGGACATTTATTTCGATTCCTCTGGTTATGAGGAAAGTGTTTTAGAGCAACACCCCTTTACAAATGGGAACAGGAGAGATCTGGGTTTTTTTCTCTCAGCTGATTATAATGGGGTAAAAAATCTCGACTTAGTTGGTGGGCTTCGTTTGGACTTTCTGCGGATGGAGGCTTTGCCAGGTAATACTCCTCCCTCTGAGGTAAGGAATTATAGGACATGGACAGGTTTTCTGGGATGTTCATTTAAGCTCTTTAAGCAATTAATTGTCTTTGGGAACGTGTCCAGAGCCTACAGGGTAGCAGGCCTGAGCGAGATGTTCTATACTGGAATATCAGGCAGGGGATTTATTCTTTCTCAACCTGACCTAAATCCAGAGACAAGCTTGAATTTTGATTCGGGCATTAAATTCATCAACAAGAGATTTTTTGCAGGTCTTTATGCCTTTTATTATGAAATTGATGATTTGATCGAACGTTACAGAATAGGCTCAGAAGAAATCATTTACACTTATGGAAATATAAACAGAGGAAGGATTTGCGGATATGAACTGGAAGTGGAATATTACCCTGTACCAGGATGGAAAATATTCGGAAATTTCTTTTCATTTCAAGGAAAAAGTAAGGAAACAGGAAATGTTTTGAATGATATCCCTCCTCCACGTTTGTTTATGGGAACACGGCTCTGGCTGGGTTATTTCTCAGCAGAAATTAACTCCACTTTCCAGCAGAAGAAAAAAGATCCAGGTCCGGCAGAAATTCAGATCCCTGGTTACGCAATAGCCAATCTTAAAGCAAGTTATCTTTTTGATTCATCTTTCCGTGTCTATGTTGTACTCTCCAACCTTTTTAATAAAAGTTATTTGGCTAGGCCTGATCCTGATTCCGTTGAAGAGCCTGGGCGGAATTTTATTATTGGCTTAAGTTATACTTTTTAAGACTATGTGTTTTAAGATGATAATATAAGGGATAAAAGTAAAAGGCTGATTTTTCTAACTTAAAGCCTTATTATCTATTTATAGAAAACTCTATTGACAAGAAAGGGATTCTTCATGTAAGAGAATTATTAAAAGATATAATAATAATAAAGAAAATAAATAGAGTTATTCAGATCTGGTTAAAGGGAAATAAATAAGGAGAGGAGGGAAAATGAACTTTTTAATTTTTAAGAGAAAGGTTAGTTTATTCTGTATTTTATTTCTTTTATTAACGCTTTTTACCATACAACAGGCCTGGTCTTTTCCACTTGAATCCATCATGAATTATGCGTTTCCTTCGGGATTAGCAGCATCTCCCAAGGGAGACCTTGTAGCGTGGGTGTTTAACTGGGAAGGAAAACGAAATATCTGGATTGCCCAGTCACCTGGATATAAAGCTCGTCAACTTACTCAGTATTCTCTGGATGATGGTCAGGAATTGGGTCAGCTTTCTTTTAGTTCAGAGGGGACCATCATCGTTTATGTTAGAGGCGGTTCGGCAAATCGAGCCGGGGAATTTCCCAATCCCACTTCAAACACTGAAGGAGCGGAACAGGCTCTTTGGGCTATTAAAGTTGAAGGAGGAGAGCCATGGCGACTTGGCCAAGGTAGTAATCCTGTGCTTTCACCTGTTGGAAATTCAGTTGTCTACAGTTCAAGAGGAAGAATTCACATGATATCCCTCGATGAATCTCCGAAGCCAAAACTTCTTTTTAAAGCTCGAGGAAGGAACAGATCTTATACCTGGTCACCGGATGCCTCTAAACTTGTCTTTGTAAGTTCCAGGGGAGACCATAGTTTTATAGGTATTTATGATTTAGAAAATAAATCTATAAAGTGGATTTCTCCTTCTGTAGACAGGGATGGTTATCCGGTTTGGTCACCTTGTGGGAAATATATTGCATTTATACGTTTCCCAGGAACCATGGGAACTCCATCATACAGAATGGATAATGGGCAAAAATTTTCTTTGATGGTTGCAGACATAAAAAACGGACAAGCAAAACAAATATGGCGTTGCCCGAATGAAACCGGCGGCTTTTCCCAGTATTATCCTGCCCAAACACTCCGCTGGGGAGCTGACGGTTTTCTTGTATTCTACTCGGAACATGAAAAATGGATGCATCTTTACTCAATATCCGTCAAAAATAAAAAAATAGTTTGTCTTTCTCCAGGAGAGTATGAAGTAGAGGATAGCTGCCTTTCAGCAGATGGAAAAACATTAATCTTCAACTCAAACTCCGGTGATATCGACCGCAGGCATCTCTGGTCTGTTCCAGTTGCAGGTGGAAAGGTTAAACTTCTTTCCCCGGGAAAAGGAATTGAATGGGCTCCAGTTTTAGTTTCCAATGGCAAGGATCTCGTTTTCCTGTGTTCAACTGCTTCCCAGCCTGCAGCTCCAGCAGTTATGAGTATTAAAGGAAAGAAAAAGCGACTGATTGCACCTGGGACCATTCCAGAAACATTTCCGGCAAAAGATCTGGTCGAACCACAACAGGTTGTATTCAAAGCTCCGGATGGACTCGATATTCACTGTCAGCTTTTCCTCCCCAAAGGAGCAAAGAGAGGAGATAACCGGCCTGCGGTAATTTTTATGCATGGTGGGCCTATCCGTCAGATGCTTCTGGGTTGGCACATGCGAGGTTATTACCATAATGCCTATGCTTTTAATCAATATTTAGCCCATAAAGGATATGTGGTTCTTTCTGTAAATTTCCGGTCAGGAATTGGATATGGATTCGATTTCCGCACGGCTCGAAATCAAGGTCCTCGAGGAGCTTCCGAATACCAGGATATTGTGGCAGCAGGACGATATCTGCAGAAACGGCCTGAAGTTAATCCCAATAAAGTCGGGCTCTGGGGAGGTTCTTATGGAGGTTATCTCACAGCACTGGGCCTTGCCAGGGATTCGGAACTATTTGCCGCAGGAGTCGATTTACACGGTGTTCATGACTGGTCTCTCAGAGGACGGCGTCGCGATGGAGGAGGATGGGGAATTAGTGGAGAGGATCTGATGAGTTCGGCTTATCAATCTTCACCGGTTGCTGATGTATACTTCTGGACTTCACCTGTGCTTTTTATCCATGGAGATGATGACAGGAATGTGGATTTTATCCAGACAACAGACCTTGTCCAGCGTCTGAGACAATTAGGAAAAGCCCACATAGAAATCCTTGTATTTCCCGATGAAGTTCATGGTTTTCTTCGCCATGATATATGGCTCACTGCTTATAATTCTGCCGCTGATTTTTTCGACCGCTTCCTTAAAAACATAAAAAAATAGAACACTGTATACAAGTGAAAACTTCTTGTTAAAATGCGTTTTTTATATGATGAATGGAGAATTTCTCGTTATCGTTAAGAGATAAAGAAATAACATCAAACCGGCATTCAATATCCTGAAGATTATTTTTTACAAGGAAACCCTGGGCAATTTTTTTAATCTGCTGTTGCTTGGAGGGAGTAACGGATTCTTCAGGAAAACCAAAATTTTCACTCCTTCTTGTTTTAACCTCTACAAAGACTAAAATATTCCTTTTTTGCGCGATAATATCAATTTCTCCTCTAAACAGACGATAGTTCTTTGTTATAATTTTATATTTTTTATTTTTTAAGAAACGAAGAGCAATTTCTTCGCCTGATTTTCCCAGAGCATGAGGTGTATCCTTATCCTTTTCCAAAATTCCCTCTTGTATTCAGCTCTTGGCTTTCCCTCTTTTCCACCTAACACCGTCTTTTGTGTCTTCTAAAACAATTCCCTTACGGAGTAGTTCATCTCGGATCTGGTCAGACAATTTATAATTTTTTTCTTTTCGAGCTATTTCTCTTTCCTCGATATTTTTTAAAATTTCAGAAGGTAACATTTCCTCTTTTTCTTCATGGAGTACTCCCAAAACTTCATCAAGAGAGTTGAAGGAAGATACCAGTTTATCCGCATCTTTTCTGTATATTTTTCCCTGAGAAATAAGGATATTGACTTTTCTGATAATCTCAAAGATAGCACGTAAAGCAACAGAGATGTTTAAGTCATCACTTAGTCCACTTGTGAAATTTTGATTCATCTCTTCAATAAGTAGAGGAATTTCCTCATTCTCTCCTTCTTCAAATGAACGATTTTTTAACTCATAGAGAAAGTCTTTTATCCTCTGGAAGGAAGCGCTGGCCTGTTCGAGAGCTTTAAAAGAAAAGTTTAGCATTTTGCGGTAATGTGTAGATAGAAGCAAGAACCGAAGAATGGATGGATTTACATTTTTATTAAGGAGATCACGCAGGGAGAAAAAATTTCCTTTGGATTTTGACATTTTTTCCCCATCAACGATGAGATGATGGCAGTGAATCCAATAATTGACAAATTTTTTCCCACTATAAGCTTCAGATTGCGCAATTTCATTCTCATGGTGAGGGAAAATATTATCTGTCCCTCCGCAGTGGATATCAAATGTTTGACCCAGGTATTTCGAGCTCATCACTGAACATTCTATATGCCAGCCCGGTCTTCCTGCCCCAATTCCTGTTTCCCAGAATGGTTCTCCCTCTTTTTTGTTCTTCCATAGAGCAAAATCATTAACATTTTCCTTCTCATATTCGTCCGATTCTATTCTTTTCCCTGGTTTTAGCTCTTCGAGATTGATTTTTGAGAGCTGTCCATAATTTGGAAATTTTGCGATATTAAAATAAACAGAATTTTCTTTTTTATAGGCATATCCTTTTTGCATGAGCCCTTTTATCATTTTTACCATGTCCTGAATATGCTCTGTAGCCCGTGGATAAAAATTAGCTTTAAGAATATTTAACACTTTAATGTCTTCAAAGAAGGCATCAATATACTTTTTTGTATATTCCTGAAGTTTAATCCCTTCAGCATTGGCTCCTTTAATTGTTTTATCATCCACATCCGTGATATTCATGACATGTTTTACTTTATAGCCTTTGAAGATGAGGAATCTTTTTAATAAATCTTCAAAAATATAGGCACGACAGTTGCCGATGTGGGAATAATCGTAAACAGTAGGGCCGCATGTGTAGAGCTTGATTTCTCCAGGCGTAATTGGATTAAAAGGCTCTAATTTTCCACTCAAAGTGTTATAAAATTGAATCATGATAACATATTATTAAAGATAACAAACAACTGAGTCAACAAAAAAAGGGAAGCGTCTTTATTTCCGTGATAAAGAAATAGTCAGGCAAACTGATTCGTCAGCCCGTGTATTTTCCCCAGCGAGGAAAATCCACTTATTCCTTGGCTCGCTCTCCTCTTTGAGGAACCATGCCCGCTCGCCTCCGGATGGCTTCCTATTCAGATTGCCTGACTTCCAAGGAAATTGTCAAGGATATAAGCATGCTTACCAAAAAAAGGTAGTTTGTTGACTGGGCAGGATATTTGTGCAATAATCTTGAAACTTAAATGGATGATTTAAAGCATGAAAACCATAGTTGGGATTCGACGGGAAGATAAAAACCCATGGGAAAAAAGAGTTCCTCTCATTCCTTCCCATGTGCGGGAAATCGTCCAGAATCATCCACTTGAAATGTGGATTCAGCCATCCCCGATCCGTATTATTCCAGACAAAGATTATCTTCAAGAAGGTGCTAGGATTGAAGAGGATATCACTCCTTGTTCCATAGTTTTTGCAATTAAGGAGATTCCCATTAATCTATTAAATCAAGAAAAGGTTTATGTGTTTTTCTCTCATACAACAAAGGGCCAATCCCACAATATGCCAATGCTTCAGAGGATGATAGACCTTAAATGTACCTTGATTGATTATGAAAAAATTGTCAATGAGCATGGACAGAGGCTGTTATTTTTTGGAAAACAGGCTGGCCAGGCTGGAATGATTGATAGTCTATGGGCTTTAGGACAGAGGCTGAATTATGAAAAAAAGGAAAATCCTTTCTCGCAAATTAAACAGGCATATCAATATGGGAGTCTAGCCGAGGCCAAAGAGGAAATAGAAAAGGTCGGATGGCAAATCCAGGAAAAAGGCCTTGATCCCTCGCTGGTTCCTTTGTTCTGCGGTTTTGCAGGATATGGTTACGTTTCAAAGGGAGCCCAGGAGATATTTAACCTTTTACCTTTTGAAGACATTTCTGCTGAGAAAATCGGTTCTTTTTTTATGGATAAAAATTATTTAACCAACAGGGTTTATAAAGTTGTCTTTAAAGAAGAACACATGGTCAAGCCAATAAAAACGGATCAAAAATTTGATCTCCAAGATTACTACGATTTTCCCGAAAAATATAAGTCGGTCTTTAATTCTTATCTTCCTTACCTTACTGTCCTTATAAATTGTATATTCTGGACGCCCAAGTATCCGAGATTCGTAACAAAAAGAAACTTGAATCAACTTTACAGGATGGATAATAAGCCGCGTTTGCGAATTATTGGAGACATCTCGTGTGATATTGAAGGTTCTGTGGAGTGTACAGTCCGTGCAACAACCCCTGAAATTCCTGTTTTTGTTTACGAGCCTGAAAAAGATAAAACAAGAGATGGAGTCGAAGGCAGAGGACCAGTAATAATGGCTATAGATAATTTGCCATCTGAGCTCTCTCTTGAGTCCTCAATATATTTCAGCAGCGCGCTCAAGCCATATGTACCTGCAATTGCAAAAGCTCACTTTGATGGTGAGTTTGAGGACTGTTATCTTCCACCTGAGGTCAAGAAGGCTGTTATTCTCTTCCGAGGGAAGTTTACCCGAAATTATGAATATATGAAGGAATTTATCAAATAAACTCAGGAGGATAATTTAATTATGAAAAAAGTATTAATTCTTGGTGCTGGCCTTGTTGCTAAACCATTGGTCAGGTATCTCCTTGACCAGCCAGATTTTGAAGTTGTAGTTGCTAGCCGGACTGTCAGTAAGGCAATCAAGCTCATTGACAATCATCCCCAGGGAACGGCTAAAGAGTTGAATCTCAAGAATGAGGAAGGCTTAAAAAATGAAATAGCAGGAGCAGATATTGTTATTAGTATGGTTCCTTATGCTTTTCATCCTAAGGTCGCCAAATACTGTATTGATTTCAAAAAAAATATGGTTACCACCTCTTATGTAAGCGATGTCATAAATAGTCTGGACGCTGAAGCAAAAAAAGCCGGGGTTTTAATTCTCAATGAAGTAGGCTTGGACCCTGGAATCGATCACATGGAAGCCAAAAGAATTATTTATGAAGTCGAAGAGAGAGGAGGAGAAATATTAAGTTTTATTTCATTTTGTGGAGGTTTGCCGGCTCCGGAAGCGAACACTAATCCGTTTGGGTATAAATTCTCCTGGAGTCCTCTAGGTGTCCTTCTTGCAGGAAAAAACTCAGCCCAATATCTAAAAGACGGCCAGCAAATATTTATTCCCTCTGAAAATCTTTTTGAAAATTATTCGACTATCAATATCGAAGAGCTTGGCGACTTTGAAGGATACCCCAATCGAAATTCTCTTCCCTATATCCAGCTATACGGGATTCAATCCATAAAAACTATGCTTCGTGGAACACTAAGGAATAAAGGATGGTGTTTAACCATTAAAAAACTTGTAGATTTAGGATTCTTGGATGAAATTGAAAAGGATTGTACTGGATTAACATACAAAGACCTTATCAGAGATTTGATGGAAAATCCTGCCGAAAAAGACATCAAAAAAGCCCTGAGTGCTTATTTAGATATTGAGGAAGACTCGGATGTTATCAAGAGGTTCGAATGGCTTGGTCTATTGAGTGAAGAACCTCTGCCTGTACCAAAAGGGACGGCTTTAGATATTCTTGGTGTTAAGATGCTGGAGAAGCTCCAATACGAAGAAGGGGAGAGGGATATGATCATACTCCAGCATCAGTTTGAAACTTCCTTGCCTGGAGATAAAAAAGAAAAAATCACTTCTACACTGATCGATTTTGGCATCCCTCATGGTGATACTTCCATGGCCAGAACAGTAGGCTTGCCTGCTGCTATTTGTACAAGGCTCATTTTAGAAGGAGATATAAAGGTGACAGGGGTGCATATTCCAGTTATTCCTGAGATTTATACACCTGTTCTTAGAGAGTTAAAAGAGCTGGGGATAACCTTTAAAGAAAAAAAAGAAGACATATAAAAATTTGACAAAGATAAATTAGACGCCTATCTTTAATCTGGGAGGATAATTTGATACGAAAACCTGCAGTGAGTGGATCTTTTTATCCCGGTAGAGCAGAGGATATTAGAAAAACAGTAAAGAGAATGGTAGATGTGGAAGTTAAAAAAGAAAAGGCTATTTGTGTTATCTCCCCTCATGCTGGATTTGAGTACTCTGGACCTGTTGCCGGAGCTGTTTTTTCATCAGTTACGCTTCCAGATCATTTTATCATCCTTGGACCCAGCCACAGAGCTATTCAGTGCCATATAGCTATAATGAAAGAGGGGGTGTGGGAAACCCCATTAGGTCATATCCAGGTTGAATCCCGCCTGGCAGAGCTTATTATGAAGTTTACTTCTCTTATTACAGAAGATTATGAAGCCCATTTAAACGAACATTCTCTTGAAGTCCAGCTCCCTTTTATCCAGTATTTCAAGGAGGATATCACAATTGTTCCTGTCTGTATTTCCTATTACAGCTCTTATGAGGAACTGGAAGAGCTGGGAAAAGCCATTTCCATGGGTATTAAAGAGTTCGATAAGGAGGTGATGATTGTAGCCAGTACGGATATGAGCCATTATGTGCAGCAGGAAGTGGCTAAAAAAAAGGATTTTTTAGCAATCGATAAGATACTTCAGCTTGACGCTAAGGGACTTCATGATACTGTACAAAGTGAAGATATCAGTATGTGTGGTTTTCAGCCTACTACATCAGCCATTGTTGCCTCAAAAGAATTGGGGGCAGAAAAGGCAACCCTTATTAAGTACCAGACTTCAGGAGACACAACAGGAAATTATAAAGAAGTTGTTGGTTATGCAGGGATAAGGATAAGCTAAATTTTTTGGAGAAAATTCATGCAAGCTCGTGTTTTAAGAGAAAAAGACACACAGATTCTTAACTTAATCGTCGAAAACTATTTAAAGATCGGAAAACCCGTAAGCTCTGCAGTTGTTTCCCACAGAAGCCCTGTGTCTATTTCCCCAGCCACAGCGAGAAATATAATGAAAAAGCTAGAAGAACATGGTTTTCTTTCTCAGCCTCACACATCAGCAGGTCGTGTCCCAACAGACGAGGGTTTGAGGTTTTATGTTAACAGCCTGTTTGAAGAGACCATTATTCCAGAAAAGCACATTGATTTTATATCAGAAGGTTTTTCCAATGTTAAAGGGGATATTAACACTCTCCTTAACCAGGTATCTAAGACTTTAGCTGAATATTCGGATAATTTAGGATTTGTTCTTCCTCCGAGGATCTCAAGGGTAAACTTTAATCATGTCCGTTTTATCAGTATATCCGAAGACAAGGTTATGATTATTTTACTTAGTTCTTCGAACTTTGTTTTAACTGAAATTGTCCAAACAAATACCAATTTTACACAGGTGGAGCTTGATAAAGCCGCCCAGTATATCAACCAAAGCTTCAAAGGAAAGAATTTTCTTTTTGTTCGTAATTATCTTCTCCAGGAACTTCCAAGATATAAAATAAGATATGAAGCCGTAATTAATAAATTGATTACTCTTCTCAAGACTCATATATCTCAAGAAGAGCTAAGAGGGCAGGTCTTTTTACAGGGAGCACCAAAGCTTTTGGAAAAACATGAGCTTTTTGATATGGATAAGTTAAAGGCACTTTTTCAAAATTTTGAAGAGAAGTCGAAACTCGCTAAGCTTCTCTCTGATTTTATCAGCCTTGACAGGGTAAAAGTATTGATCGGCTCTGAATTAAATGTTCCTGATATCTCAGATTGCTCCCTGGTGCTTTCCCACTATGGATACCACAGCCAGGTTTTGGGATCCTTAGGTATAATCGGGCCGAAAAGAATTCAGTATAAAAAGATCATTCCATTGGTGGATTCTGTTGCAAAACGGTTAAGCCAAACGATCAGTTACATTTAGTAGGGAGGCAAGATGGTAAAAAAAGTTGAAACAAAACCATTGCAGAAAAATAAAAAAGAGCTAGAGGATGAAGCAGAAATAGAATTTATATTCGAGAAAAAAAAGATCCCTAAACAGGGTCAAGACAGAATAAAGGGTTTAAAGGACAAGCTGAAAAAAAGGGAATCAGAAGTCATGTTCCTCAAAAAAGAAAATGCTAGGCTGAGAGAAGAAAACTTGAGAAAAATAGCTGATATGGAAAATTTGAGAAAAAGGCTGGCACGGGAAAAGACTGAATTTTATCAATATGCGCTTTCCGAATTTTTAAAAGAACTTTTTACTGTTCTGGACAATTTTGAGAGAGCCCTTGAAGCTACGGATCAAGCAAGTAGCAAGAGTTTCCGAGAAGGCATTGAGATGATATATAAACAGTATCAGGATCTTTTAAAAAAACAAGGTGTTGAGCCTGTCAAGATAGAAGAAAAAAAGTTTGACCCCCGCTTGCATCAAGCCTTTATGACAGAAGAGTCTGAAGATGTTGAAGAGCCCGAGATCACTGAGGAATTGCAGAAAGGATACACTCTTCATGGCAGACTCCTTCGTCCTGCTCTCGTCAAAGTCGTGGTTCCCAAAAAGGATAATAAATAATGGGGCGTATTATCGGAATCGACTTGGGAACGACAAATTCTTGTACGGCTTATCTTGAAGGAGAACAGCCAAAAGTCATACCAAATCTGGATGGTCTGCCAACAACGCCTTCTGTTGTAAGTTTTCCTGGTAATAACGAAGAACTGATTGGAGATTTAGCCTTGAGGCAGGCCACAACCAATCCTGATAATACTGTATTGTCTATCAAGAGAATCATAGGGAAAAAATTCGATTCAAAAGAAGTGAAAGATACAATAGAGAAAATGGCTTATAAGTTATCAGAAGCGCCTAATGGCGATGTAATGGTCACTGTAGATTCTTTATTGGTTAGTCCTCAGGAAATATCAGCGAAAATTTTAAGCTATTTGAAAGAATGTGCTGAATCATTCTTTGGCGAGGAAGTCACTGAAGCCATAATTACTGTTCCTGCAAACTTTGATGACCATCAGAGAAAAGCAACTAAAGATGCCGCGACAATCGCCGGCATGGAAGCACTGAGGATTATAAACGAACCAACTTCTGCAAGCCTGGCTTATGGACTTAATAAAGGAATTAACGCAACTGTTGCTGTTTATGATATGGGAGGGGGAACTTTTGATATTACTTTATTGGAAATCAGCGAAGGCATTTTTCATGTTTTAGCCACTAATGGAAATTCTTTTCTGGGGGGAGAAGATATTGACAATATAATTGTTGACTGGCTTATAGATGAATTCAAAAAGGAACATAATACTGATTTATCACAGGATAGATTAGCCCGCCAGAGGATAAAAGAAGCCGCTGAGAAAGTAAAACGAGAGCTTTCTTTTTCGCTTGAAAGCGAAATCCATCTCCCCTTTATTTTTTCTGAACAAGATGGTTCAAAGCATATTAAAAAAACTCTCACCAGAGAATTATTAGAGAGTTTGGCGAATGACTTGATTGCTAAAACGTTTCCGTTTGTAGAACGTGCAATTCAGGACAGCAAATTGAATCCTGGAGATATCGATGAGGTTATTTTAGTCGGAGGGCAAACCCGAATGCCCTTGATTAAGAAAATGATAGCCGATTTTTTCGGTAAAAAACCAATAGAAAGCTTTAATCCTGATGAAATCGTGGCTTTAGGAGCAGCTGTTCAGGCGGGGATTCTAAAAGATAAGATGGAGGAATCAATTATTCTTCTTGATGTTACTCCTCTATCCTTAGGAATAGAAACAGAAAATGACACTTTTATCAAATTAATCGAAAGAAACACAACTATCCCAACCAGTAAGAAGAGGGCCTTTACAACTGTAAGACATAACCAAAGGCGAGTGCGGGTCCATGTTCTTCAGGGAGAGAGTGAAAAAGCCTCTGGAAATATGTCTTTGGCAAAGTTTGATCTTGTTGGAATCGAGCCTGCACCAGGCGGGGTTCCCCAAATTGATGTAACTTTTGATATAGATGCTGATGGGATTGTTAAAGTTTCCGCTAAGGATATAAAGGCAGGAAGGGTCCAGAAGATATTAGTTAAACCTTCATCAGGTCTAACCCCGGAAGAGATAGATAAGATTATCGAAAAGGCTCAATCCAAAGAATTCGAAGAAGAAGAGGAAGAAGAAAAGGAAACAAAAGAGGTTGAGATTGAAAAAACAGAGAAAGAAGAAGAAACAGAGGAAGAACAAGAAGAATTCGAACAAGAAGAATTCGAAGAAGAAAAAGAAGCGGAAAAAGAAGAAATAAAAAAAGAAGAAGACAAAGAAGAAAAATGACTAAAAGAGATTATTATGAAACTTTAGGAATCTCACGGAACGCGACTGCAGAAGAGATTAAAAGATCCTATCGTCAATTAGCCCTTAAGTGTCATCCTGACAGGAATCCTGGCGACAAAGAAGCAGAAGAGATGTTTAAAGAAACAGCTGAAGCTTACAGCGTCCTTATTGACCCTGAAAAAAGATCTATTTATGACAGGTTAGGTCATGAAGGATTAAGAGGCGAAGGATTTAGCGGCTTTTCAGGCTTTAATTCTTCTATTTTTGAAGATTTTGAGGACATTTTAGGGAATTTTTTTAATTTTAGCTTTGGTGATTTTTTCGGAACCGGGCAGCGTACAAGAGCGCGCTATCCCCAAAGAGGAAGAGACCTGGCTTTAGAATTTGAAGTTACTTTAGAGGAAGCTGCTTTTGGGATAAAGAAAGAAATCAAACTTAACCGAGTAGAGTTATGTCCTGTCTGCCATGGCTCAAAACTTCGACCTGGAACGCAAAAAACTGTCTGCCAGCAATGCCAGGGCAAGGGACAGGTTCGCTATCAGCAAGGTTTTTTTATAGTTTCACGCACATGTTCCCAATGTTATGGTTCAGGTGAAATTATTACTACTCCATGTAAAGAATGCCGCGGTTCTGGCAGTGTAAAGAAAAAGAAAGAGCTGAAGATAAAAATTCCAGCTGGTGTTGATGACGGCAGCCGGCTCAGGATAGGAGGAGAAGGAGAAGCTGGAGATAAAGATGCTCCAAGAGGAGACCTTTATGTAGTTATCCGCGTAAAAAAGCACGATTTCTTTAAAAGAGAAGATAACAATCTTTATTGCAAGGTTTTTTTATCCTTTTCGCAGGCTGCTCTGGGAACATCTATAGATATACCCACACTTGACGGCCACGAACTTCTCAAAATTCCTGCAGAAACTCAATCAGGTGAGGTTTTTAAATTAAAGGGAAATGGAATTAAAAGCCTTTTACGACATCGAAAGGGAGATTTGTTCGTTAAGGTTAATGTCAAAACCCCAAATAATTTGAATAAAGAACAAAAGGTTTTACTCAGGCAGCTTGCAGAATCCAGGGGGGAGAATTTAGAGGAAGTAGATCGAAATAGAAATAATAAAAAAAAATATATAGTTCATTAGAGTAAAGCTTGACTTCAAATCGTTTTTCTATTAAACAAAGCAACCTTCGTTCTTCCACTGTTCTTCTTCAAGGCAAGGAACATTTTCACTTAAGTAAAGTTGCCAGAATAAAACCCCAGGAGAAAGTCTGGCTGTTTGATGAGAAGGGGATAAATTATTTAGCGAGAGTCGAGGAGGTAAAAGAGGACAGGACACGCTTGTTTATACTTGAGAAAATGGATAAGACTGAACCTAAAGTTAAGATTACTGTAGCGCAATCTCTTATAAAATCAAAAAATATGGACATTATTATCCAAAAATCTACAGAGCTGGGAGTTACAACACTTATACCTGTTATTTCCACCCGGACAATCATAAAAATTGAAGGAAAGATTCAGAAAAAATTGGAAAGATGGCAGAAAATTGCACATGAAGCAGCTAAACAGAGCCAGCACTCTTCTGTGCCCGCCATACTATCTCCAAAGCCACTTAAGAAACTGATAGAGGAAAGACGTGAAGTAAAAAAACTTGTCTTGAGTGAAAACCAAGGAAAACATCTTAAAGACATTTTAATTGAAGGTCTTGGCTCTAAATATCAAAAAGAAGATCCGCCTTCTTCTGTTCTTGTCCTTATAGGCCCTGAGGGAGGCTGGACAGAGGAGGAAGAGGCTAACATTATAAGCCACGGGTTTGAGGCAGTTAGCCTTGGAAAGCGGGTTTTGAGAGCAGAGACCGCTGCTATATGTTGCCTTGCGTTGATTTCTCACTTTTGGAATTCGTAATATGTTTTTACAAGGTCAAAAAGTCGGTAAATATGAGATACTACGTTCCTTGGGAAGTGGTGGCTTCGGCTCTGTCTTTCTGGCCAAGGATACATGGCTAAATATAAAAGTTGCTATCAAGGTTCCCCATAAACAATCTTTAGAGCTCTTTAAGCTACTAAAAGAACCAAGGCTTCAGGCTGCTTTGAATCATCCGAATATTGTCCGTATGATTTCTGCTGAAAAGGAAAACAAAGTCTTTTTTATGGTGATGGAGTATGTTAAAGGAAAAACCCTTGAGAAGATTTTGGAAAAGGAAAAAGTTTTGGATATTGAAGGGTCTATTGATTATATAACACAAACTTCTTACGGTGTTGACCACGCCCATAAAAACAAAATCGTTCACAGGGATTTAAGGCCTTCAAATATTATCATTTCTGAAGATGGGACTGCAAAAATCACTGACTTCGGGACCTCTGTTTGGCTTAATAATATCCCTTATGCATCAACAAGAATCGGCTCGCCTCCATACATGGCGCCAGAGCAATTCCTGGGCAAGGCAACTTTTAACTCGGATATATACTCTATAGGATGTATATTTTATGAAATGGTAATCGGTCAGCCCCCTATTCTAGATCCTGATCCCTTTAAAATATTAGAGAAAGTACAAGAGGGAAAAATAAAGCCTCCCCGGGTTAGAAATAACAGGATTCCTAAAGAAATTAATGAAATTATCATGAAGTGTCTCTCTTCAAAAATTGAAGATAGATATCAAAAGGCTTCTGAGATTATAAGACATCTTGCAGCTTTTAAGGGAAAAGATTCAAAAAAATCAGAAATTGATGACATATTAGGGAGAATAAAAGCCAGAGAAAAAACAACAACTGCTGAGTGCTGGAATTGTCGTAGACCCTTACCTTTAAAGTCAAAAACTTGTCCGCATTGCGGAGAAGCGAATTAAATAAGACACTACATATCAGTGGAAGCATCTTTATTTCCGTGATAAAGAAACAGTCAGGCAAACTGATTCGTCAGCCCGTGTATTTTCCCCAGCGGGGAAAATACACTTATTCCTCGGATCGCTCTCCTCTTTGAGGAACCATGCCCGCTCGCCTCCGTATGGCTTCCTAACCAGATTGCCTGACTTCCAAAGAAATTGTCACGGAAATAAGGATGCTTACCATATCTGTTAATAATTTGACTTAATCTAACGATTGAGATAAGATGAGGTGCCTGTTTCAGAGGTCCAATACAACATTCAAAAAACATCGTTATAGTGTGAACAGGAGTAATAAATGAGTCCTTTTAATGAGAAAACGGGAATGGTCTGGATGAACGGTAAATTAGTACCATGGAAGGATGCTAATATTCATATTGCCAGCCATGTTATTCATTATGGAAGCTCTCTTTTTGAAGGATTCCGTGCTTATGATACACCCAAGGGAACAGCGATTCTTTCCCTTGAAGCACACATAAAAAGGCTTTTTAACTCATGCAAGATGTACCGCATGGAGATTCCTTACAATGAAGAGGAATTTAGAACTGCTGTTATAGAGACAATCAAAACTAATGAGCTAAAATCCTGTTATATAAGGCCGATAGTCTATCGAGGTTATGGAACTCTGGGAGTTGACCCTTTCCCGAATCCAGTAGACTGTGCTATTCTTGTTTGGGAATGGGGCCAGTATCTGGGTGAGGATGCCTTAGAGAAAGGAGTTGATGTTAAGATATCTACATGGCAGAGGATGGCACCCAATACCTTCCCGGCTCTGGCTAAATCAGGAGCAAATTATATGAATTCCCAGCTGATAAAAATGGAAGCCATCCTGGAAGGGTATGTGGAAGGAATAGCCCTTAATGTGAGAGGTCATATCTCTGAAGGCAGCGGAGAGAATGTTTTTCTTGTGATCGATGGCACAATTCACACTCCACCTTTATCTGCATCCATTCTGCCCGGAATTACAAGAGCATCGGTCATTCAGTTGGCAAAGGATATAGATTTTCCCTTTATCGAGGAGACGATTCCCCGAGAAATGCTCTATATTGCTGATGAAGTTTTTTTTACTGGCTCAGCTGCTGAAATAACACCAATCCGTTCTATCGATAAATTGCCTGTCGGAAAAGGTGAAAGAGGCCCAATCACAAAAAGTCTTCAGGACGAATTTTTCGCTTATATTAAGGGAGAAAAAGAAGATAAATATCACTGGCTTACATATATATAAAATAAATTAAAGGAGAAAGGACAATGAAAATAGATGAACTATTAAAAATTTCAATTGAAAGTGACGCTTCTGACCTCCACTTGAAGCCGGGAAATCACCCTGTCCTTCGTATCAATGGTGTTCTCAAGCCTCTAACCGCTTATCCTCGATTAACCGCAGCACTCACGAGGGAGCTTGCAGAACAAATTATGTCCGGTTCTCAAAAAGATATATTGGAAGAGGATTTAGATCTGGATTTGGCGTATAGTTTTTCTGGTTTTGGGAGATTTAGGGGGAATATTTACCACCAGCGGGGATCACTGGCTGTTGCCTTGAGAATTATTCCATTGGAACCCAAATCAATCAAAGAGCTTGTATTGCCGGAAGTTTTAGAGATGATATCCCTAGAACAGAGAGGTCTTGTTCTTGCAACCGGAACCACAGGAAGCGGAAAAACCACAACCCTGGCTGCTATGATCGACTATGTCAACACTAATCGGAAAGAAAATATTATCACTATTGAGGACCCTATAGAATATCTACACAGAGATAAAAAATGTTCGGTGTGCCAGAGAGAGGTTGGAGTTGATGTAACCAGTTTTGGCAGGGGAATTAGAGCTGCTTTGAGAGAGGACCCTGATGTTATTCTTGTCGGGGAGATGAGAGATAAAGATACAATAGATACAGCTCTTATTGCTGCTGAAACAGGGCATCTCGTTTTGAGTACTCTTCACACTCTGGATGCAGTTGAGACTATAAACCGTATTGTTTCTGTTTTTGCACCTCACAGCCAGAAGCAAGTCAGGTTTCAGCTATCGAGCATATTGAAGGCTGTAATATCTATGAGGCTTATTCCTAAAAAAGGCGGAAAAGGAAGAGTGCCTGCAGTAGAGGTTATGATCAATACGCCTTATATTAAGGAATGCATAATAAAGAAGGAAAAAACACTTCTCATTAGAGATGCTATTGCAGCCGGGATCTCTGAATATGGTATGCAGACTTTTGATCAATCTATATATCAACTTTATAAAGATGATGCGATCTCATTCGAACAGGGATTAAGGTATTCATCAAGTCCAAACAACTTTAAATTGAGAGTAGCGGGCATTCAATCCTCTTCAGATATGGCTCTTGAGGAAATGGAAGAAGGAGCGGCTAAAGCTAGAACTGAAGAATAAAATTCTAAATGAGGGCTCAGGAAACAAGAGAAGCTTTTCTAGCTTTTTTTGCTAAAAAAAATCACAAAATAGTCAAGAGCTCTTCCCTCCTACCAAAAGATGACCCTACCATTCTATTTACAAATGCCGGAATGAATCAATTCAAGAATGTATTTTTGGGACTTGAGAAAAGAAGCTACAAAAGAGCGGCCTCTGTTCAAAAGTGCATGCGAGTAAGTGGAAAACATAACGATTTAGAACAGGTCGGAGAAACAAATAAGCATCACACTTTTTTCGAAATGCTGGGAAATTTCTCTTTTGGGGATTATTTCAAAGAAGAAGCTATTGAATATGCCTGGGAGCTTATCACAGATGTTTTTAAGCTAAAAGAAGATAATATTTATGCAACAGTTTATGAAAAAGATGATGAAGCATTCAGAATTTGGAATGAAGTTTTAGGGCTTTCATCTGATCGTATATTCCGCCTTGGGAAGAAGGATAATTATTGGGCTATGGGAGATACAGGGCCATGCGGGCCATGCTCAGAGATTCACTATGACATTGGTCCTGAGGTCGAAAAAGGAAAACCTTCAAACTTAATAGAAAAGGGAAGCGACCGCTTTTTAGAGTTGTGGAATCTGGTTTTTATGCAGTACTATCAGGATGAAAAAGGGAAGCAGCATCCCTTGCCTTCTCCTTCGATTGACACCGGGATGGGACTTGAAAGGATCGCAGCTGTACTTCAGGGGAAAAAGAGTAATTTTGACACAGACCTTTTCTCTCCACTCATTGAAGCTGTCAGTAATCTATCCCGCAGGGAATACCCTTCAAATGATGAGGGAGACATTTCCATAAGAATTATTGCTGACCATATTAAAGCCGTATCTTTCTTAATTGCTGATGACATAATGCCCTCTAACGAAGGAAGGGGATATGTATTAAGGAAACTAATTCGTAGAGCTTTTCGCCATGGGAACTCATTAGGGATTAAAGAGCCTTTCCTATACACGCTGGTAGGGGTGGTGTGTGATATCATGAAAGATGCCTATCCGGAACTCCTTAATTCAGCAAACTATATATCAAGAATATGCCAGTCTGAAGAACGACGCTTCTCTCTGACTCTTTCCTCTGGGGTCCGTACTTTCAGCCAGTACATAGATGAAGCAAAAAAGGAGAAAAAGAAAATTCTTCCCGGAGCAAAGGTTTTCAAACTATATGACACATTTGGCTTTCCTCTTGACCTTTCCAAAGAATTGGCTGAAGAGGAAGGGATGATTGTGGATGAGAAAAGTTTTAATCATGAACTGGAGCAACAGCGCCAGCGGGCACGCCTTGCATGGGAAGGAGCAGCCAAACAAAAAGGAATTAAAGCATATGAAAAACTGAAAGACCTCCAGGTTCGTTATGTTGGATATGAAAAGGATAGAGTCTCAGAGGCAAAAGTCATTGCTCTTCTGAAGAATAGCCATCAAGTTCAGGAACTTAAAGAAGGAGAAACGGGAGAGGTTTTTCTCAATCAAACCCCGTTCTATGCAGAAGCCGGAGGTCAAACCAGTGATTCCGGAATTCTAAAAAATCCTCATTTTTCAGCAGTTGTTGAACAGGCCTATTTCCCAATACATGAACTCATAGCTCATAAAGTTAAAGTGATTTCAGGAAAGGTTAAAGTTTTGGACAAGGTGGAAGCAGCCATAGATATTTTGAAGCGCAAAGCTATCAGCAACAATCATACTGCAACTCATCTTCTACATGCTTCATTAAGACAGATTTTGGGTGATCATGTAAAACAGGCAGGATCACTTGTTTCATCAACGCGGTTGAGGTTCGATTTTACGCATTTTGCTCCTTTAAGCAGTTATGAACTGGAGCAGATCGAATTGCTTATCAATGAAAAAATAAGAGAAAACATTGAAGTTAAGGTTAAAATTACTACTCTGGAAGAAGGACTAAAGGAAGGCGCGGTTGCCATCTTTGAAGAGAAATACGGTGAAAAGGTTCGGATGATCATCATTAATGACTTCAGTAAAGAGCTCTGCGGCGGTGTCCATGCTCGCACAACTGCACAAATGGGCCTGTTAAAAATTATCTCAGAATCCAGCATTGCTGCTGGGATGAGAAGGATAGAAGCCTTAACAGGGGAAGAAGCCTTAAAACATATTCAAGAAACAGATGAGCTTTTGAATGAAGTTCAACAGGCTTTAAACTCTTCAAAAAAAGAGCTCATTACCCAGATTGATAGATTAAAGGGTTCCTTAAAAGAGGAAGAGAAGGAAACCAAATCTTTAAGACAGAAGCTTGCCAATTTAAAATTCCAAAAAAAAGAAGAACAAATAAAGAAAATCAAAGGAGTTTCCGTTCTTATTCAGAAAGTAAAGGGGTTGAATAACACAGAACTTAGAGAGCTAGCTGATTCTCTCAAGCAGAAAATCGGTTCAGGAATTGTCATCTTAGGAACAACGTCAGAGAACAAGGTCTTTATTGTGGCAGCTGTAACCAAAGATATATTAAACCGCGTAAAAGCCAATGTTTTCATTAATGAAGTTGCCTCAATGATAGACGGCGGGGGAGGAGGTCGTCCTGACTTCGCCCAGGCAGGTGGAGCAAAAACTGAGAAATTGGATCAGGTTTTAAAAAAGAGTTATTCTATCCTGGAAAAAATGATTTCATAGAACGGGGGATAAGTCTCAGCTTTTAATGTTTTACGAATTAAAATCACCCCTAAAGAGGATTGAATTAATTTTAATAATTTGCCATCATAAAAACAAAAGCAAAAAATAAAGAGGGAAATGAAGGACTTGAAATTGAATAGGTTAAAAATTCTTGCTTTCTTTGGGGTTTTTCTGCTTTTAGCTCTGTTTTTTTTAGGATACGGAGCTCAGACCAATCAGCAAACAAATAAAAGATATGATGGGATCATCAAGACGATTGCTGCAAAATACAATTTGGAAGCCTCCCTGATTAGTTCTATAATTAAAGCTGAGTCCAATCATGACCCCATGGCTATCTCATCCAAAGGAGCAATGGGGCTTATGCAGCTAATGCCTGAAACAGCAAAGAAGTATGGCGTGAATAATGTTTTTGATCCCAAGGATAATATTGAGGGTGGAGTAAAGTATCTAAATGACTTGATCAAACTTTACGACAGACAGACTAATTTGGTACTTGCAGCCTATAATGCAGGACAGGAGGCTATAAAAAAGTATGGAGGAATCCCTCCATATCCGGAAACAAGAAATTACATTGAAAAAATCAGGGCTTCATATAAAAATTCAACCATCCGAAACAAGACGCGAATCTATAAATTTTATGACAGTTCTGGAAGAATGGTACTGACAAACAGTTCTTTTCTCTATTACCAGCATAAAAAAAAGATAAAAGATAACAAAGATCCCATTTAAGCACCTAAAGTTAAGAGTTTGTTGATACAAATAAATAATATGGAATTTTTCCTCTGAATTTAAAACTCAGAGGTTTTTATTTAAGAGAGGTAGCCTTTAACCAGAAAATTTCTAGGTACAATCTCAAAAGTTGCCGGTAATTTTCCTAATTGCTCTCCATCGATTTCAATAAGAACATCATCGTCCACGCCTTCATTAACAACTTCTATTTTTTTGCCGCGAATCAGTGATATTTTTGGATGGGTAAGATGAGAGCCTGTATAGATTTTCCAGGCATTCATGAAAAATTCTAAAGTTTTCATCCCTCTTATTAAAACAACATCAAAAAGTCCATCATCAAGTTGAGCTTTTGGAGCTATTTTCATTCCCTTCCCAAAAATCCTTCCATTTGAAATGGTCCCAATCATGTAATCATCGACAGGAAGTTCCTCATCATCAATCTTTATCCTTAACTTTTTGTTTTTGTATTTCAAAAAAGTAGAAATTAGACACCTCAGGTAAGATGAAGCTTTTCGGTCCATCCTGTTCTCATTTACTTTTTTGGCAACTTCACCGCCTATGCCAAAATCAGATACATTAAGAAAGTATTTTTCATCTTCTTCGCCCTTATGATTTTCAAATCTGGCTCTCCCGATATCAATCAAAGAGGATGGGGCCTGAGTAATGACTTTTAAAGCATTCTTAATTCCCCGTGGAATATTCAGGCTCTTGGTAAAATCGCAGCCAGTTCCAGAAGGTACAATTCCCAAGGATGTCTCCGGATTAATGATCCTCTGGTTTTCATAGAAGCCATTAGCAATCTCATTCATCGTGCCATCTCCACCAACTCCAACAATAAGCTCTGTGCCTTCTTTAATTGCCACTCTTGATATTTCAGTTGCCTGTAGAGGTTTTTCCGTGAATTCACAATTAAATTCTTTGAGAAAACTTCGCAGACCTTCCTTAATTTGATTCCATCTTTTTCTCGTCTTACCCTTGTTAGATTCAGGGTTGACGATTACTTGTGTTTTCAGAAACATCCGAAATTCCTTGAGTCTTCTTGGCAGCTTTTTTCCCAAAGAGAGAGATACCAAGGATCCCTCCCAAAGCCCCGAGAGCAGAAAAAATAATGACCGAGATCACCAGTCCAATAAAAAAAGTTGGGACAGATGATTCAAGGCCTTGGCCCCCAAGCAAGTCTTCAAATCCAGGAGGCATTTCTTCCATATATTCGGAAAGCCATTCAAATATTCTCAGCATAATTTTCATGTTAAAAGTCTTAAGCAGTGCGTTGACGATGACGTTCACAATTGCTGCCACAATCCCTGTGAAAACACCAACAATAGCTCCGTCTCCAGAACTTAAAACAACAGGAGAATCTTTGACTAGAAGATAGGCAGCGAGCATCGCTCCTCCAATGATCCAGATGCAACAGAGGCAATTAAGGAGTGCTATACCTGAGAGGGCTCCTGCTATAGTGCCACCGATCAAAGCGGGAGTGAACATGACTGGTTTTTGATTATCCATTCTTCCTCCTCTGTTTGTCTTTCTTATTCTATTTTGATTTATATTTAAATTTCAAGAAAAAAAAATAGAAATGTATATCCCGGTCAGGAAACCGGCTTGCTTTTATACAGTCTTGGCTTTTTGTGTTTTGTTGTCCTTTGTTCGAGCTGGCTTTAAAATTAAATCTGTTAAGCCGGTGATGAAGTAAAAGGGAAGGATTTCCCCCCAGAGGAATCCGATTATAAAACGCAACCAGTTTGGTGTCATCCAAAAATGCAAAAGGTTTCCTATAAAGTCAAAAGCTATTGGTAAAGACATAAAGACAAAAACCTTAGTTTTGGGAAGATTAAGATCGGAGAATCCTTTCAAGAAAGGAAAGATCCCAGTTCCAACAAAAAATCCAACATAGATTCCAAAGCAACGGGCACATACAGCAAGGGGATATCCAAAGAGGAAAAAGGAGCGAGATTGGATTTGATGACAGACAGGGGAAAAAATATCATATAAAAATTTATTTAAATCTGAAGATTGGCTCTTTAGATATGGAGCCATAAAAACGACTCCCAACCAGAGAATAATCCCAATAAGGATTAATGAATAGATGAGAAGAATTTTGTTTCTCTGTTTTATTCTCATTAGCCCTATCAGTTTTTCAGGCTACTTGAGAGATAATACTTTGTCAATTATTTAACCTGGATTATTCATAAAAGTAGCGGTTGCCCCAAGAGGTTTTCGCTACCCCTAGGAATTAGACCAAATCCTACACGGTCTGACACGTCGTATCAAGTATTTACGGGTAATTATACGATTCTGCATGTTACCTGTACTGTCCCTTGACAAAGGAACGAAAAGCATAATAGCTTTTTGAGAGGGAGACAAGGGAGTTGGCACGAAGCCGACTCCCTTTTTTATTTTACAGGAGATATAAGGTATGAGACATAGTGCGAAACAACGGGGCAAAACGCTCCATCTTACGCTGGACGTCCGATTGTTACTTAGTTAATATACTTTACCCTTAGTTTTAAGCGATTTTTAGGAGGAGTTAATTCTAAAAGGAGGGCATAAATGACTGAAGAAAAATAAATATAGGAGGCATGAGAAATGACTGACATCTAATTTGACTCTTTCAGGATAAATTGATATTCTTTTGCCAAG